>Ga0182738_1001110_pt1 | contig 34531 bp, 32 predicted proteins | sample eDN5th30CBELigMG_FD_128876 | JGI IMG/M metagenome (GOLD analysis project Ga0182738, IMG submission 128876) | Enriched Miracle-Growth compost microbial communities from Emeryville, California, USA - eDNA 5th pass 30_C BE-Lig MG (version 2)... ...
CGGCGTCGACCTCGCCGTCCCCGACGGCGCCGTGCTCGCCCTCCTCGGGCCCTCCGGGTGCGGCAAGACCACCCTTCTCCGGCTGATCGCCGGCTTCGAGCGCGCGGACGGCGGCGAGATCGCCCTCGGCCCGACGATCGTGGATGCCGACGGGCGGTTCGTCCCGCCGGAGCGCCGGCATGTCGGCTACGTGCCGCAGGAGGGCGCGCTGTTCCCGCATCTCCGCGTCGCCGGCAATGTCGGCTACGGCCTGCCGCGCGGCGAGCGGAAGGGGCCTCGCGTCCGCGACGTCCTCGACCTGGTCGGGCTGGCGGAGCTCGGCCGCCGCTATCCGCACGAGCTCTCGGGCGGGCAGCAGCAGCGCGCCGCGCTCGCCCGCGCCCTCGCCCCCGGCCCCGCCCTGATCCTCCTCGACGAGCCGTTCAATGCGCTCGACCTCGACCAGCGGCACCGGATGAGCGAGGAGGTCGTCGCCCTCCTCCGCCGCGCGGAGGCGACGGTGGTGCTCGTCACCCACGACCCGGCCGAAGCCTTCGCCGCCGCCGATCTCGTCGCCGTCATGCACGACGGCGCCGTCCTCCAGTGCGGCGCCCCGGCCGAGGTCTACGGCGCGCCGGCGAGCCCGGCGGTGGCGCGGCTGACCGGCGCGACGATCTTCCTCGACGGCGTGATGCGCGCCGGCATGGCGGAAACCGCCGTCGGCCCGGTGCCGGTCGCCGGAGCGGCGCCACCGGACGCGCGCCGGGTCATGGTCCTCCTGCGTCCCGAGCAGATCCGCCTCGTCGCGGCGCCCGCGGGCCGCCCGGCGACGATCCTCGCGCGTCACTATCGCGGCAGCCACACCATGCTCTCGCTCGCCGTCGACGGCCTCAGGCTGAACGTGCGCGCCGAAGACCCGCCGCACGATCCCGCGGTGCACCTGGAGGTGAAAGGCGCCTGCCGGGTCTTCGCCGCCTGACGGGCGGCAGCATCGTCCCGTCCGGTCGCGGCTCCGGGCCCGCGGAACACTGCGCGGCGTCATGGGTTGATCTCCCGTCCACCCCGACAGGAGAACGAACGATGGATCACGCAACCCATGTCCGCCTTGCTCCCGGCGAGCTCACGCCCGACGTCCTCGAGGGGGCGACGATCTACGGTGCCGACGACCACAAGGTTGGGAAGGTCTCGCATCTCCATGGCGCCGGCCCGTCGGCCCAGGTGGTGATCGACGTCGGCGGCTTCCTCGGCATCGGGTCGAAGCCGGTGGCCGTCCCGATGGGCGACCTCGAGTTCATGCGCGACGAGGACGGCGACGTGCATGCCGTCACGGCCTGGACGAAGGATTCGCTCAAGGCGATGCCGGAGCACCGGCACAGCCATTAGTCCCCGGCGCTGTCAGTGGATTTAGGTGGAGCGGGTGATCGGGATCGAACCGACGACATTCAGCTTGGGAAGCTGACGTTCTACCACTGAACTACACCCGCGAGGCTCCGGGCCCTTCGGCCCGGAGCGCGGCGGAATCTACAGCCCCGACCGTGGGACCGTCAACGCGTGTCTTAGACGAGGCGGGCGCGGAGCTTCTGGTACTCGGCGTCGCTGATCGAGCCGCTCGCCTTCAGCGCGTCGAGCTTTCCGATCTCGTCGGCGACGCTGAACCCGACGACGCGCCGGAGGTCGTCGCGGGCCTTGTCGGCCTGAGCCTCCTGGCGCTCGGCCATGCCGCCGCCCTGGGTGAGCACGTAGGCGAGGACGCCGAGATAGGGAAGGATGATCAGGAGGATCACCCACAGGACCTTCCCGCCCCCGGAGATGTCCTTCCTGCGGAACAGGTCGCTGAACACGGAGATCAGCAGCCAGATCCACAGGATGAACATGAAAATGACAAACAGATCGACGAGGAAGTTGCCGAAGCCCACGCCACCGAGATGCATCGTCGTTTCTCCAATCTCCTGACCGGAACGCGCTCCGGCGAGCCCGAGAGAGGGCTCATGAACGTTGCCCCACCGGCGTGCACCCGAACCGGGCCGAAGTCCAGCCACCTTCCCGAGGAGCACGTCATGCGCATGGTCCGCACCGTCACGGTCGCCGCCCTGGCAGGGGTCGCGATGCCGCTCGCCGCCTGGGGCGCGGAGCCCTTCCGGGCGCAGGGAAACGAGCCGTTCTGGTCGCTGCGGAGGACCGACGACGCGATCACGTTCCAGACCATGGACGGCGCCATGGTCACGATCTCGCCGGTGCCGGAGGAGAATGTCTCGGACGGCGCGCGGACGTTCCGGGCCGACGTCGAGGGCGAGGACTTCGTCCTGACGATCACCGAGAAGGTCTGCACCGACACGATGAGCGGCATGCCGTTCCCGGTGCGGGTGAGCGTCACGCTCGGGGCCGACGCCTACGATGGGTGCGGCGGCGAGCCGGCCGCGCTCCTCGCCGGCGACTGGACCGTCACGGCGGTCGACGGCGCCCCGCCCGTGGCCGACAGCGAGCCTTCCCTGGGCTTCGAGGAGACGCGGGTCAGCGGCAACGCCTCCTGCAACCGCTTCTTCGGCAGCTACCACCTCACCGGCGAGGGACTGAGCGTCGGCGAGATGGGCGCCTCCATGATGATGTGCGCCGATCCGGTGATGGCCCAGGAACGCGCGATGCTCTCGATCCTCGAAGCCACCACCGGCTTCGCGGTCGCCGACGACGGCATGCTGACGCTCCATGCCGCCGACGGGCGCACGCTCTCCGCCAAGCGGGCCGATCCCTAAAAGTCTAAGCTTTCCCGCAGCCGGATGTTAGCAGCCGGCATGGTTCTCCTGTCGCCGAAGAGAAGCGGCGGCGGGAGACGACCCACCGCCCGAGGCATCCGGAGGCGGTGGAATGCTCTGCGTCAAGACCCGGCTTGGACCGAGCACGATCGAGGGCGTCGGGCTGTTCGCCGCCGAGCCGATCTCCAAGGGAACCGTGGTCTGGCGCTACGATCCGCGCTTCGACCTGAGTCTCGACATGCGCGACATCCCGGCCTCGGACACGATCGCGCGGGAATGGCTGATGCGCTACGGCTACCAGCCGGACGAGGAGCCGGTCTACGTCGTCTGCGGCGACAATGCGCGCTTCATGAACCACTCCGACGACCCCAATTGCGACGATCTCAACGACGAGACCATTGCCCTCCGGGACATCGCCGCCGGAGAGGAGATCACCTGCGACTACGCCCGCTTCGACAAGCGCTTCGCCGAGAGCCGCTTCGCGGTCGGCTGGGCGTAGCCGGCGCGCCGCCTACGTCCGGAAGTGCTTGGAGAGCTTGAGGCCCTGCGCCTGGTAGTGGGAGCCGATGTCGGTGCCGTAGAGGAAGTCCGGCCGCGACAGCATCCGCTCGTAGACCAGCCGGCCGACGCTCTGGCCGTGCTCGAGGATGAACGGGATCTCGTGGCTCCGCACCTCGAGCACCGCCCGGCTGCCGGCGCCGCCCGCGGGCGAGTGGCCGAAGCCGGGGTCGAAGAAGCCGGCATAGTGGACGCGGAACTCGCCGACCAGCGGGTCGAACGGCACCATCTCGGCCGCGTAGTCCGGCGGCACGGTCACCGCCTCGCGCGAGGCGAGGATGTAGAACTCGTCCGGATCGAGCACCAGCTCGCGCCGGCCATGGGTGGTGACCGGCTCCCAGAAATCGCGGAGGTCGAGCGCCGCCCGCCGGTCGACGTCGATCACCCCGGTATGGCGCCGGGCGCGGTAGCCGACGACGCCCTCGCCGGACAGGTCGACCGACAGCATGAGGCCTCCCGCGAGGTGCAGTTCGCCGTCGACCAGCGGCGTGCCGTCATGGAGCGCCTCGAGGGCGGCATCGTCGAGCAGCGCGTGGCGGCGCCGGAAGCGGACCTGGGAGAGGCGCGAGCCCTCGCGGACGATCACCGGAAACGTGCGCGGGCTGATCTCGGCGTAGAGCGGGCCCCTGTAGCCGGCCGGAATCGTGTCGAAGGCGCGGGCATTGTCGGCGATGACGCGGGTGAAGACGTCGAGCCGGCCGGTCGAGGACTTCGGGTTGGCCGCCGCCGCGACGTCGCGCGGCAGGTCGAGGGATTCCTGGAGCGGGACGATGTAGACCCCGCTCCGGCCCGGCTCGAGAAGGGCGCCGCCGGTCAGGTCGATCTCGTGGAGCTTGAGGCTCTCGATCCGCCGGGCGACGGTCGAGTCCCTGCCGGGCAGGAAGCTCGCCCGCACCCGATAGGCGACCGGCCCGAGGCGGAGGTCGAGGCTCGCCGGCTGGATCTGGTCGGCATCGAGCGGATGCGCGGCGACGATCTGCCCGGAAGCGGCCATCGTCCTGATGTCCTGCGCCGGCAGGATGCCGCCCGGTTCGTCCGTGTCCATCGCGTCCCTTCCCGTCCGGCGTGGAGCGATACAGGAAGAACGCGGGGACGCCAAGCGCGGCCGGGCTTCCGCCGCCGGCCACGGCATTGTCCGAACCTCCGCGGGGCGATCTTATTGGTGACCCCGACAGGATTCGAACCTGTGGCCCTCAGATTAGGAATCTGATGCTCTATCCTGCTGAGCTACGGGGTCCCGAAGGGGTGTCTAGCACAGGCGGGGCGGGGAATTAATGGCAAAGTCGGGCGGAATGCCATCGACCTGGCGGCGCGATGGGGCGGAGCGCGGCATCCGCCGCCTCGCCATGGCGCTCGCCTGCATGCTCGGCGCCGCCGGAGGGGCCATCGCCGACGACGACGCCTCCTGTCCCGTGCCGGCGGGGGCGGCGGTCGTGCCGGTGACGGTGGCCGCGAACGGCCTTGTCACCGATGAGCAGGGCGAGGTCGTCCTCGCCGGAGTGGCGCCGCTGGCCGCGGATCCGATGGTCGACGGCACGGCCAGGTTCGTCGCCGGCCGCATCGGCCAGGCGTTCCGGCTCGTCCCGACCGCGCCGTCCGACCGCTACGGCCGCGTCGCGGGGCTGGCCTTCGAGGAGGGCGGGGGCCTGCTCCAGGCCGACCTGGTGCGGAGCGGGATGGCCGTCGTCCGTCCCGACCAGATCGAGGAGGACTGCGCGCGCGGCCTGCTCGCGCTCGAATCGGCAGCGCGATCCGCGCGGCGCGGCCTCTGGGCCGAAGCGGCGAGCGTCTGGCAGGCAGCCGATGACACTTCGCTTTTGGAGCGAAACGGCCTATATGCTCTGGTCGAGGGTCGGATCGTATCGGTTGGATACGGGTCGCGTATGGTGTTCCTCGATTTCGGCCGGATCTACCGCACCGACTTCACGGTCATGGTGCAGGAACCCCTTGTCTCCCGCCTTCGAGAAGCCGGAATTCCGGTCGAATCCTTGGCAGGACGGCAAGTTCGCGTGCGTGGCGTCATCGAGGAAAGCGGCGGCCCGGCCATCCGGCTCGCCAGCCCCCTCGCGCTGGAACTCGTGGACCCGATGGAGTGACGTTGGCGGCAATGCGCGGCAGCCGGGTGGAGTATTGTGCCAGGCGGCTGAGGATCGGCATGGTCCTCGCGCTCCTGACGCTTGCCGGCTGCAGCCAGCTGATGACCGCCGGCACGCCGCCCGAGACGACGTCGGGGCCGCAGCCGCAGACCGTGCCCGCCGCGACCGGGGCCGGGGCCGAGGAGCATGCCCGCATCGTCGGCGCCTATGGCGGCATCTACCACGACGACAAGCTCGAGCAGACCGTCGCCCGCATCGTCGGGCGCATCGTCGCCGCCTCGGAGCAGCCCGAGCAGGCCTACCGCATCACCATCCTCAACTCGCCGGCGATCAATGCCTTCGCCCTCCCCGGCGGCTATCTCTACGTCACCCGCGGGCTGCTGGCGCTCGCCAACGATTCGTCCGAGGTGGCGGCCGTGCTGTCGCACGAGATGGCCCACGTCATCGCCAACCACGCGATCGAGCGGCAGAACAAGGCGCGGAACGCGGTCATCGTCAGCCGCGTGGTGACCGACGTCCTCGGTGACGACGGCCAGCTCGCCCTCGCATCGAGCCAGCGTTCGCTCGCGAGCTTCTCGCGCCAGCAGGAGCTCGAGGCCGACGCGATGGGCGTCAAGACCATCGGCCGCGCCGGCTACGATCCCTTCGCCGCGGCGCGCTTCCTCGCCACCATGGCGCAGTACGCCGCCTACAAGACCGCGGCGCCGATGATCGAGAAGCGCCCCGACCTCCTCTCCTCGCATCCCTCGACCCCCGAGCGCGTCGAGTTCGCCGCCCGTGCCGCGCGCCAGTTCGGCGCCCCCGGCATCGGCGAGGTCGACCGCGACCGCTACCTCGCCGGCATCGACGGCCTCGTCTACGGCGACGACCCGAGCCAGGGCTACGTCCGCGAGCGGACCTTCATCCACCCCACCCTCGGCGTCGGCTTCACGGTGCCGGACGGCTTCGTCATCGACAACGCCAGCGACGCGGTGCTCGCCACCGGCGCCGACGGCACCGCGCTCCGCTTCGACGCCGTGGCGCTGGTGCGCGGGGCGGATCTCGGCCAGTACCTCGCCTCGGGCTGGGTGAACGGCCTCAAGGAATCCAGCATTGCCCGCTTCAGCGTCAACGGGATGCCGGCCGCTTCGGCCCAGGCGAGCGCCAAGGGCTGGGAATTCCGCATCGCCATCGTCCAGGCCGATTCGGGGGCGACCTACCGCTTCATCTTCGCCAACGAGGCGGCGACCCCCGGCCTCGAGAAGGCCGCATCGGAAACGGTGAGGAGCTTCCGCCAGCTCGACCAGCGCACGCTTGCCAGCCTCAAGCCGCTGACCATCCGCATCGTGACGGCCCAGGCGGGCGACACTCCCGAATCGATCGCGGCGCGGATGAGCGGCGTCGACCGCCCCCGGCAGCTCTTCATGGTCCTCAACGAGCTGAAGCCGGGACAGGCGATCGCCCCCGGCACGCGAATGAAGATCGTGACGGACCGGTAGCGGCCGGCCTCAGACGAAGCTGGCGCGGTCGGGGTTCTCCCTGAGCAGCGCCGCCCGGAGCTTCTCGAGCGCCCGGCTCTCGATCTGGCGGACGCGCTCCTTGGAGATGCCGAGGCTGGCGCCGAGCGCCTCGAGCGTCGCCCCGTCGTCGCGGAGCCGCCGCTCCTTGACGATGCGCAGCTCCCGCTCGTTGAGGACGTCGAGCGCGGAACGGAGCCACGTCAGCCGCCGTTCCCCGTCGATCGTGTCGCCGACCATCTCGTCGGGAAGCGGCACGCCGTCAACCAGGAAGTCCTGCCGGTCCGAGGTGCCGCCCTCCCCCTCGTGGATCGGGGCGTTCAGCGACATGTCGGGGCCTGAGAGGCGCGAATCCATCACCTCGACGTCCGAGCGCGAGACGCCGATGGCGCTGGCGATCTCGGCATAGACGAGCTGCCGCGGCCGCTCGTCCGGGGACTGGGCCAGCCGCGCCCGGAGCCGGCGGAGGTTGAAGAACAGCGCCTTCTGCGCCGACGAGGTGCCGCCGCGCACGATCGACCAGTTGCGGAGGATGTAGTCCTGGATCGAGGCCCGGATCCACCACGTGGCATAGGTCGAGAACCGGACCTCGCGGGCCGGCTCGAACCGGGCCGCCGCCTCGAGGAGGCCGACATGGCCCTCCTGGACGAGATCGCCCATCGGCAGGCCGAAGTTGCGGAAACGGGCGGCGATGGCGATGACGAGGCGCATGTGGGCCTGGGTGAGGCGATGGAGGGCGGCCTGGTCGCTTGCCTCGCGCCAGCGCACCGCGAGCGCGTATTCCTCGTCGCGCTCGAGGTAGGGTGCCTCCATTGCCGCCCTGACGAAGTCGCGCCGCGGTCCGGCTGCGCTGCCCATGGCCTTTCCCATTTCCCTTCGACGTCCGATGCCCCACCTTACGGGGCGGGCGCCGCCGCGGGGTCACACAATGCTGTGAGGCAGCATGTGATCGGAGGACGCCCCTCTACCGATGACGCGAAAGGGCGCCGATGGTTCCCCACCGGCGCCCCTTCCTGGCAATCCGTCGGATGGAGGCGGTCAGGCCGCCTTGTCGTGCGCCGCCGCCTCCTCGCCTTCCGGCTTGGGGCCCCGGCGCGGGCTCTTGGCGAGGTTCTGCTCGATCTGCCGGATGGCCTCCGTCTCGGAGATCCGGTTGACCGACGAGATCTCGCGCGACATGCGGTCGAGCGCGGCCTCGTAGAGCTGGCGCTCGCTGTAGGACTGCTCCGGCTGGTTCTCGGACCGGTAGAGGTCGCGCACCACTTCGGCGATCGAGATGAGATCGCCGGAGTTGATCTTGGCCTCGTATTCCTGGGCGCGGCGGCTCCACATCGTGCGCTTCACGCGGGCCCGGCCGCGAACGGTCTCGAGCGCGCGGCGCACGGTGTTGGGGTCGGCGAGCTTGCGCATGCCGACGGAGCTCGCCTTGGTGGTGGGCACCCGCAGCGTCATCTTGTCCTTGAGGAAGGAGATGACGAAGAGCTCGAGCTTCAGCCCGGCCACCTCCTGAGCGTCGATGCCGACGATGCGGCCGACGCCGTGCGCCGGATAGACGATGTACTCGCCCGCCTTGAAGTCGGACTTCACCACCGGCTTCTTGACCGGCACGTCCGCCGGCTTGGCGGCGACCGGCGCCTTGGCGGGAGCGGCGGCAGGCTTGGCCGCGGCGGGCCGCGGCGGGGGCGCCGCGACGGCCTCCGGCTTCCGGACGGCGGCCGGCTTCACCGCCGCCTTGGGCGGGGCGGTCCGCGCCGGAGCGGGCTTCGCGGCAGCGGCCTTCGCCGCCACCGGCTTGGCCTTGGCGGCTTCGACGGGCTTTGCAACCGGAGCCTTGCGGACGGCGGCCTTCTGGGCGGCGGGCACGGCGCGCTTGGCGGGTGCCGACTTCACGGACGCAACAGACTTACCGGCCTTTGCGGCCGCTGGCTTCTCTTTGGGCTTGGTCATCACGAACCTTTATGTGCCTTTCAACACGGCACCGGGGCGCTCGGACCTGGCTTCCGTCTCGCAGCGACGTGCCCCGCCGGCCCGGGAGAGCCGGTCCTGCATGATCTCGCGACAGGGGCGGTCTGGTGCCTGGAAGGGCTATGGCTTCGCGCAAAAGCGCCTGACTACTCCAACTACGCGAGCAATATAGCACAAAAACAGGAATTTTCAATGGTTTACCGCGCCAACGGTAAACCATTCCGAAGTCGAGGCCCTGTATCGGGCGCCGGCCGGCCGGCAGCCGGCCAGGAGGCCGGCAGACCCGGCTAGTCGCCCTCGCCCGGCTCCGGCGAGAAGTACAGCTCGAACTTGCCGGGCTTGCCGTCGAATTCCTTGGCCTCGGCCGGCGGGTCGCGCTTGATCGTGATGTTCGGCCACTTCGAGGCGTACTCGGCGTTGATCTGCAGCCATTTCTCGAGCCCGGGCTCGGTATCCGGGCTGATCGCGTCGGCGGGGCACTCCGGCTCGCACACGCCGCAGTCGATGCACTCGTCAGGGTGGATCACGAGCATGTTCTCCCCCTCGTAGAAGCAATCGACGGGGCAGACCTCCACGCAGTCCATGTACTTGCAGCGGATGCAGTTGTCGCTGACGACGTAGGTCACTTCTTCTTGTCCCTGAACGTAGATGCGGAAGGCGTGGTCTGGCGGACGGCCCGAACCTTGCTCTTTGTGCTGATGCCCGTGTTGCTAACGCGTTTGCCGCAGGGCCGCAAGGAACGCTCGTGTCGCGGGCGGCCCCGATCGCGGCCGGCTATTCCGGGTCGCGCCCGGCTTGCGGAAAATCCTCGTCGCCGTAGTCCGCGCTGGCCATGGACTCGAACCGGCGGCGGTCGCGCTTGCTCGGCCGCGGGCCGGCCCGCGGCTTCGGTGCCGTCTCCGGAGACGGCGGCGGCGACAGGTCCTCGTAGAGGAGCCGCGCCTCGCTCGCCGGACCGCGGCGCTCGCCGAGGCCGACGACCTTCAGCACCCGCACGCCGGAATCGAGCGCCACGGTCAGCACGTCGCCGGCCTTCAGCGGGCGGCTGGCGCTGTCGTTCCGTTCGCGATTGACCCGGACCCGGCCCGAAACGGCGAGCGCCTGCGCCGCCGTCCGGGTCCTGGCGAGGCGGGCGAACCACAGCCACTTGTCGATGCGGCGGCGGTCCCCTTCGCTCACGCGCCGCTCCTATCCGCCGCGCTTCTGGGACTCGAGCTGGGCCTTGAGCGCTGCCAGCGCCGCGAAGGGCGAAAGCGGATCCGCCTGCTTCTGCCGCTCGGGCCGCTCCTGGCGCTCGGGCGGTCGGCTGCCGCGATCCTGCTGGCGCTGCGGTCCGCCGCCCTGCGCGCCGTGCCGCGGGCGTCCCTTGTCGTTCCGCCCCGACCGCTCGTCCCGGCGATCGTCCCTGCGCTTGTCGCCATGGCCCGGCCGGTGGTTGCGGCGCGGCGCCTGGCCGTCGCCGGACGCGCCTTCGGCCGGTGCGGCATCCCGCCGCAGGTCAGAGCGCTGGTGGGGCCGCCCGCCGCGACGCTGGTCGGGGCGACGCCCCTGGCGCTGCGGACGCCATATCTCGATGAAGGCCGGTTCGGCGGCGGCCTCCGGCGCGGCCTCGGACTCCGGTCCGGCGCCGTCCCCGGCAGCGGGCGCCGCCCCCGCCTCGGGGACATCGGACGGCGCGGCCTCGCCGGTCGCGGCCGCGACCGCTTCGTCCCCATCCCCATCCCCGTCCCCGGCCGGGACCTCGCCCGCCTCGGCGATCGCCACATCGGCCGCTACGGCCTCGATCTCCGACGCATCGGCGGCCGGAAGCGCGTCGACCGCGGGGGCCGCCTCCTCCGCAACGGGCTCCGTCGCAGTCTCGTCGGGCGCGGGAGGCGCGGGCTCCGCCGCGGCCTCGTCGGGCGCGGTCTCGATCTCCGTCTCCGCCACGGCCTCCGCGACCTCGGGTCCGACGGGGGACGGTGCTTCCCCCCCCGACTCGCCCGCGGGGGCGGGCGCGGGCGCGGGGCGGCGCTCGCTGCGATAGCCGATGGCGCGGAGCACCGAGGCGAAGTCCTCGCCCGAGCAGCCGAGCAGCGAGGTCATGGCGACGGTGACGGTGAAGCCGTGGCCATCGACCGCGCCCTCGGGCGGGACCGACGCCTCGGGCGTCGCCCGCCATGCGAGCAGCGGCCGGATGATGTCGGCGAGGCGCTCGACGATGTCGACCCGCACCGCCATGGTGCCGGCCGCCCGGTAGCCGAGGACGCGATAGAGCGGACGCGGGAAGGCCGGGTCGGCCCTGAAGCTGGTGCGCCCGGAGGAGGCGAGCTGGATCAGGTCGCCCGCCTTGTCGAGGCCGCCGTGCTTGACCGACCACAGCACCGCGAGCAGCGAGGCGGGACCGGGCTTGAGGAGGGTCGGCACGTAGATGTGATGGGCGCCGAAGCGGACGCCGAGCGCCCGCATCCCGGCCCGCGATTCCTGGTCGAGCGCCTTCACCTCGTCGGCGATCTCGGCGCGGTCGATGACCCCGAGGTTCTCGACCAGGCGGAAGGCGATCCCGCGCGCCTCGGGCGAGAGCTGCTCGGCGGCGCGGAGGTCGACGAGCGGCTTCAGGAGCGTCTCGATCCGGTTGGCGAGCCACAGGTCGATCCGTGCCTGGACCCGCTCGCGCGAGGCGGCGGGGAGCGCATCGTCGGCGAGCAGGATCACGCGCGGCTTGAGCACGTCGTCGCCGTCGGTCACCCGCGCGATCACCGCGCCGCGCCAGCGCAGCGTCCCGTCGGAGGCGAGGACGAAATCGGGGTTGGGCGCGGTCGCGACCTTTTCCGCGCGGTCGGCGATCTCGCCGGCAAGCGCCTTGGCCGCGGCGGCCCTCAGCGCCTTGACGTCGGTGCCGTCGGCCGCCGCATCCGCCTCGAAGCGGAAGCCCGCCAGCCGCCCGACATGCTGCCCCTCGACCAGGACGTCGCCGGTCGACGTTATCTCCGCTTCGAGCATCGCCTTCTCTTTCAGTCGTCGCATCAGGACGCTGGTGCGACGATCGACGAACCGTGCCGTCAGCCGCTCGTGCAGCGCATCGGAAAGACGATCCTCTACCGCGCGCGTGCGTTCCTGCCAATGGAGCGGATCATCGAGCCAGTGGGGACGATTGGCGACGAAGGTCCAGGTGCGGATGTGGGCGATGCGGTTGGAGAGCGTGTCGATGTCGCCCTCGCTGCGATCGGCATAGGTGACCTGCCGGTCGAGCCAGTCGTCGGGGATACGCCCGTCGCGGGCGAGGAAGCCGAACAGCGTCTGCACCAGCTCGGCATGGTTGGCCGGCGCGATCTTGCGGTAGTCGGGCACCTGGCAGGCTTCCCAGAGGCGCATCACCAGGTCCCGCGAGCGCGCCATGCCCGACACCTCGGCGTCGCGCGACAGCGCCGACAGCACCTCGACGTCCACGGCCGGCGGCGCCTTGGTCAGCCCCTCGAGCGGCGGCGGCAGGTCGAGGCTCTCCTTGAGCCGCTCGACCGAGGAGAAGTCGAGGTCGCGGTTCCGCCACTGGATGGTCTTGACCGGCTGGAACTGGTGGGTCTCGAGCGCCCGGATCAGCTCGTCGTCGAAGGGCTCGACCCGGCTCGTCACCCCGAACGTCCCGTCGCGCATGTGGCGACCGGCGCGGCCGGCGATCTGGCCGAGCTCGGCGGCGTTGAGCTTCCGGAACTGGAACCCGTCGAACTTCCGGTCGGCGGCGAAGGCGACATGGTCGAGGTCGAGGTTGAGCCCCATGCCGATGGCGTCGGTGGCGACGAGGAAGTCGACGTCGCCCGACTGGAACAGCTCGACCTGGGCGTTCCGGGCGCGCGGGCTGAGCGAGCCGAGCACCACGGCGGCGCCGCCGCGCTGGCGCCGGATCAGCTCGGCGATGGCGTAGACCTCGTCGCTCGAGAAGGCGACGGCGGCCGAGCGCTGCGGCAGGCGCGTGATCTTCTTCGATCCCGACCACGACAGCACCGACATCCGCGGCCGCGTGACGATGTTGGCGCCGGGCAGCAGCTTGCCGACGATGCCGCGCATGGTGGCGGCGCCGAGCAGCAGCGTCTCCTCGCGACCGCGGAGATGCAGCATCCGGTCGGTGAATACGTGGCCGCGCTCGAGATCGCCCGCGATCTGGATCTCGTCGATGGCGAGGAACGCGACGTCGGTCTCCGACGGCATCGCCTCGACCGTGCACACCCGGTAGCGCGGCGACGGCGGGATGATCTTCTCCTCGCCGGTGATCAGCGCCACCTGGTCGGCGCCGACCCGCGCGGCGACGCGGTTATAGACCTCGCGGGCGAGCAGCCGCAGCGGCAGCCCGATCATGCCGGACGAATGGGCCAGCATGCGCTCGATGGCGAGATGGGTCTTGCCGGTGTTGGTCGGGCCAAGCACGGCAACGACGTTCCGGCCGCTGGAGGCGGCGGCGCCGGGATGGGACGTCAGGCTCATGCGGGTCTGCGAAAGGCTCCGTTGTCGTCAGGCCCCCGGCCGCCCGACGGGCGCCCCACCTGTAGCACGCGCGGCCCGAACCCGGCGGAAAATATCGCTTCCGCGCCGGTTTCGGAACGAGTCTCGAACAAAACCTGTCCGAATCGGTGACTCGCGTACCGTCTCGATCCGTTCCCTACGACATCTTCGGAAAGCGGGCTGGACACCCACCATATGTTGCATTCCGCCCCGGTTTCGACAAGAGTCGCGGACTCGACCGGTTCACTCAGAACAGCGGTAGGGAGTCAATACGGCGCTATCGGCGCACGGCCTGTGGATAACGGTGACAAGTCTCATTGCAGCGCCGCGCGCTCGTCGCTGCGGCTGGCCGTGAAGCGCGTGGCGAACACGACGAGGTCGCCCCAGCGCGTGCCCATGACGATCCGATAGGGGACGAGGAGGCCGGTGCCCTTCACCGGCACCAGCCAGACTTCGGAGCGCGTGCTGTCGACCATGTCGGCGATCGAGCTGCCGCCGAGCCGATGGCCGGCCACCGGGTAGATCCGCGCCCCGCACACCACGACCTCGCCGGCATAGGTGTCGGTGCCGCCGTCCACGGCCTTCATGCTCTTAAAGTAGAGTTCGACGTCGAAGCGGGTCCAGCCGTCGAACACGTTGATCCGCCGGTTGCAGGCCTGGCGGCCGAGCGGCGTGCCCGGCCGGTCGAGGGGCACGAGGAAGGCGCTGAGCGGATCGACCACGTCGGTCTTGTGGCGCGGCGTCACGGGAATCCGGTCCGGCGCCTTGGAAAGGCCCGGCTCGGCGACGACGTCGGTCACCCGGCCCGACTTCATCGCCATGCGGACATGGGTGCCGAAGCCGTTCTCGAGCGTGTCGAGCGCGAACGACGTCGGCAGGACGCGCGTCCCGGCGATCTGGCCCGACCCGGTGAGCGCGGCGCTGCCGTCGGTGACCATGCGCGAGACCCCGGTGGTCGAGCCCTTGATCGTCGCCGAATAGCCGCCGCCGGAAAACGTGCTCTCGGCGACCGCGCGGCCGATCACGGTTCCGGCGAGAGTGATGGCGTAGGTCGCCCGGAAGTCGGTGGCGCCGGATCCCTCGACCGCCGGCGAGGGACCGCCGGCCAGCATCACGGACGCCGCCAGCGCCGAAAGGCCGGCCCAGCCGAGCCGGCTTCGCTTCCCCGCAGCTTTCCGCCCAGCGGTCATGAAACCCATCGCGACAGGCCTCAGGGACGATTCCGGCCCAAGCGTGGCGATTCCCCGCGCCGATCCGTCGATGAGCCGATCCGTCGATGATTCGACGTTTCCGCCGAGCATAGGCCCGCGCGGGGCGCCCCAAAAGCCCCCGGCCGGTGACCGACGTCCTTGACAGAGCCCGCCCGCGGCGCAGGGTCCGAGGCGGCGCGCGGCCGTTCCGCTCCTTCCCTCGTGCCGCGCCAGGCCGCGAAATCCTTGACGCTCGCCGTCCGGCTCACTATAGAGGCCGCTTTCCGAACCCGACGTGACGGAAGCTCCTCGCCGCAAGAGGCGGGACCCGGTCCACGAGCCCTGAAAGGATGACGCCATGTCCCGGCGCTGCGAACTCACCGGAAAGGCCGTCCTCTCCGGCAACAATGTCAGCCACGCCAACAACAAGTCGAGGCGCCGCTTCCTGCCGAATCTCAGCCAGGTGACGCTGATCAGCGATGCCCTCGGCCAGCGGGTGCGGCTTCGCATCACCTCGCACGCGCTCCGCTCGGTGGAGCATCGCGGCGGCCTCGACAAGTTCCTGCTCGCCGCCCACGACAGCGAGCTCTCGATCAACGCCCGCCGCCTCAAGCGGCAGATCGAGAAGCGGGCCGAAGCGCCGGAAGCCGCCGCGCAGTAGCCCCGGCCATCATCGCTTCGACGACGGGATCGGCGCCTTCGGGCGCCGTTTTCTATTGCAGCACCCCCTCGCGCGCCGGCCCGGCCGTCGCCGTCGAATCCGGCTCCTCCTCCATGAGGGCGAAGGAGAGCAGGAGCGTCCGCTGGAGGGGGCTGAGGTTGTTGTCCGAGACGAGGACGAGCAGCGTCTCGCCGTCCGGACCGGCGGTCACCGCCATGCCCTCCATGTTGTCGATCTGGTGGCCCAGCGTCGCCTCGAAGATCACCGGGCCGTCGACGCTGGCGCCGGCACGGAGCGTCTCGCCCGCAATCCGCCGGATGCGGATCGACAGGCCGAAGGGCAGGCCGAAGCGGCGCTCGAGCGTCAGGAGGTCGCCGTCGGGCAGGAAGACCGCATCGGCGACGTCGTGCCCGTCGCGGCGGCGGAGCGTGATGTCGCCGGCCTCCGGGCCGCCGACGATCCAGCCCCGGATGTCGCCCCCGGCATCGCGGAGGACCTCGGCGATCACCACCATCGCGCCGGCGAGCGGCCCGTCCTCGGGCGCGACGGCGATCGCCTCGGCGCCGTCGCGGCCGCTCATCGCCTTCGTCCCCGCCGGCAGCGGCACGTCGCGCGAACGCGACAGGGGGAAGTCGGGCCCGGCGAAGGCGCGCACATCGTTGCTCCGCTCGAACACGACCAGCGCCGTCTCGCGCCCGTTCCGCATGGCGAAGCGCAGGCCCTCGGCATCGGCCCAGCGCTTGCCGACCACCGGGTCCCCGGCATGGTTGAGGATGGGCGCGACGACCGGGTCGGCCAGGCCGACGAGCCGGCCGTTCTCGAGGATCGGCTGCGCCCGGAACCAGCGGCCCCGGTCGCTCACGGCGTAGAGCCTGCCGTCGGTGGCGATGTCGAGCCCCGAAAGGGCGGCAAAGTCGGTGGTGGGCGCCGAGAGTTCGAGCCCGCCGCGGAACTCGAGCTGGCCGAAGCGGGTCTGGTCGCTCGCCGGCAGGAAGCGCTCGATCGGGCGGGCGCCGAGCGCGATCGGCCGGAATGCCGGTTCGGCCGCAACCCCGGCGCCGATGGCGACGGTGACAAGCGCGGCCCCGGCAAGCGCCGTGCCGAGGCGCCTCACGCCGCGGTCCGCCGCGATCCGCGACCGTGGCCCTGCGAGCCTTCCTCGGCGAACAGCTCGGCGAGCTTCTCGGTCATCGCCCCGGCCAGTTCCTCGGCGTCGACGATGGTGACGGCGCGGCGGTAGTAGCGCGTCACGTCGTGGCCGATGCCGATGGCGATCAGCTCGACCGGCGAGCGCGTCTCGATCTCCTCGATGACGTAGCGGAGGTGGCGCTCGAGATAGTTGCCGGGGTTCACCGACAGCGTCGAATCGTCGACCGGCGCGCCGTCCGAGATCATCATGAGCACCTTGCGCTGCTCGGGCCGCGCAAGCAGGCGCCCGTGCGCCCAGGCCAGCGCCTCGCCGTCGATGTTCTCCTTGAGCAGCCCCTCGCGCATCATCAGGCCGAGGTTCCGCCGCGCCCGCCGCCACGGCGCGTCGGCCGCCTTGTAGATGATGTGGCGGAGGTCGTTGAGCCGGCCGGGATTGACCGGCTTGCCGGCCTGGAGCCACGCCTCGCGCGACTGGCCGCCCTTCCATGCCCGGGTGGTGAAGCCGAGGATCTCGACCTTGACGCCGCAGCGCTCGAGCGTGCGGGCGAGGATGTCGGCGCAGGTCGCCGCCACCGTGATCGGCCGGCCGCGCATCGAACCCGAATTGTCGAGGAGCAGCGTCACCACCGTGTCGCGGAAGTCGGTGTCGCGCTCGCTCTTGAAGGTGAGCGGATGCATCGGGTCGATGACCACCCGCGACAGCCGCGCGGCGTCGATCTGGCCCTCCTCGAGATCGAACTCCCAGGCGCGGTTCTGCTGCGCCATCAGGCGGCGCTGCAGCCGGTTGGCGAGCCGGGCGACCGCGCCCTGGAGGTTGGCGAGCTGCTTGTCGAGATAGGACCGGAGCCGGTCGAGCTCCGCCGTGTCGCACAGGTCCTCGGCATGCACGGTCTCGTCGAAGCGGGTGATGAAGGCCTTGTAGTCGACGATCGGCGGCAGGTTGGAGAACGGCGTCGGCGCACGCCGGGCCTCGCCCGTGTCGCGCGTGTCCGACATCTCGCCGTCGTCGGTCATGTCCTCGCTGTCGGCCTCGGTGGATTCGCCCTCCCCCGCCTCGGATTCCTCGGCCGACGCCTCGACCTCCTGCGGCGCCGCGGCCTCGGCCGCCTCGCTCTCGTCCGAAGCGCCCTCGCTCTCGTCGGCGTTGCCCGATTCGCTCTCGTCCTGGTCGTCGTCGCCGGACTCCGAGCCGAGCTCGTCGCCCATGTCGAGCGAGGCGATCATGTCGCGGACGACGTCGGCGAAGGCGACCTGGTCGGCGATGCTGTCCGAAAGCCGCGCCAGGTCGTCGCGGGCGCGCTCGTCGATCCAGTCGCGCCAGAGGTCGACCACCCGCCGGGCCGACCTGGGCGGCGCCTTGCCGGTCAGCCGCTCGCGCACCATCAGCGCCACCGCGTCCTCGAGCGGCGCCTCGGACCGGTCGCTCACCTCGTGGTAGTTGCCGCGATGGTAGCGGTCCTCGAGCATGGCCGCGAGGTTCTCGCCGACCCCGCTCATCCGCATCGCGCCGAGGGCCTCGACCCGGGCCTGCTCCACGGCGTCGAACACGGCCCGCGCGTTCTTGCCCTCGGGGAGGCGGGCGCGATGGATGCCCGCGTCGTGGCAGGCGAGGCGGAGCGCGATCGAATCCCCGAGGCCGCGGGTGATCGCGACGTCGCCCGCCGTCATCTTCCGCGGCGGCTCGGGCAGCCGCGCCCGGCCGGCGGTGAGCGCCGGGCGGTCGGCGGCGAAGGTCACCTCGAGGTCGGGCCTGCCGGCGATCGCCCGCATGCAGCCCACCACCGCCCGCTTGAACGGATCGGCGGCGGATTCCTTGGGCTGGCCGGGCTTCTGGTTGGTGATGGTCATGGGATTAACGCGTCGCTGGAGAGCTTACCATGCCCGGGATGGTGGCAGATGTGTAGCCGGCCAAGGGCGTTCATGATGACCGACGTCGGGAACCGGGCCCTTCACATTCTTCGCGACCTGCGCAAGGCGATCAAGTCGCTGGACGGCGGGATCGATGCGGTCGACGGCAAGGTCGATCACGGATCTGCCGACCTTCGCTCGCGGATGGATGGCCCCCCTCAGGCCATCAACGGCGAGAGCGTCCCTGGCCGCTATGCAGCTTCCGAAGTCGAGGAACGCCTGGAGGCGCCGAGACTTCGCATCTCCAAGCTCGCAAGAGCGACCTGACGGCGCGTCCCGCACTCCTCAGCTCAGCACCACGTTGGCCGCCGATTGCGGCAGCTCCTCGTTGAAGCAACGCTGGTAGAACTCCGCCACCAGGGCACGCTCCAGCTCGTCGCACTTGTTGAGGAAGGTGACCCGGAAGGCGAAGCCGACATCGCCGAAGATGTCGGTGTTCTCCGCCCACGTGATCACCGTCCGCGGGCTCATGACGGTCGAGAGGTCGCCGTTCATGAAGGCGCTCCGCGTCATGTCGGCGAGCCGCACCATGCGGGCGATCGTCGTCCGGCCCTCGGCATTCCGGTAGCTCGCCACCTTGGCCGAGACGATGTCGACCTCCTTGTCGTGCGGCAGGTAGTTGAGGGTCGTCACGATCGACCAGCGGTCCATCTGGCCCTGGTTGATCTGCTGGGTGCCGTGATAGAGGCCGGACGTATCGCCGAGGCCGATGGTGTTGGCGGTGGCGAACAGGCGGAACGCCTCGTGCGGCCGGATGACCTTGTTCTGGTCGAGGAGCGTCAGCTTGCCCGACACCTCGAGCACGCGCTGGATCACGAACATCACGTCCGGCCGGCCGGCGTCGTATTCGTCGAAGCAGAGGGCGATGTTGTGCTTGAGCGCCCAGGGCAGGATGCCGTCGCGGAACTCGGTGACCTGGAGCCCGTCGCGGAGCACGATGGCGTCGCGGCCGATCAGGTCGATGCGGCTGATGTGGCTGTCGAGGTTGACCCGCACGCACGGCCAGTTGAGCCGCGAGGCGACCTGCTCGACATGGCTCGACTTGCCGGTGCCGTGATAGCCGGACACGAGGACGCGGCGGTTGTGGGCGAAGCCGGCGAGGATCGCGAGCGTCGTCTCGCGGTCGAACAGGTAGTCCGGATCGGGGTCCGGCACGTGCTCGTCGGGCGCGGAATAGGCCGGCACCTCGAGGTCGCTGTCGATCCCGAAGACCTGGCGGACGGAGATTTTCATGTCGGGCAACGGCGCCCGTTCAACGACTTCAGTCATCATTCCCCCGTGGCGCCACACCGGCACCGTCGGTTTCACTGCTTGGAGGTAAGGCGGCGAAGGCGTCTCCGCACGCCGGCACGGCAGGTTGCCCCAAGTTTATATAGGAGCGGCCGGCGCGCCGCCACACGTGCGTCATGGGCAGAATCCGGCCGACTTGAGGTAGTGATAGGCTTGGATGATCTCCCGCAGCCGGTCCTCGAGGCTGCGGTCGCCGCCGTTCGCATCCGGATGCAGGCGCTTCACCAGTTCCTTGTAGCGCGCCTTGATCTCGTGCCCCGGCTCGTGGCCCTCGAGATCGAGCGCGTCGAACGACTTCCGCGCGAAGTTGCTGAGGGTCCGCTGGGGGCGGGGCTCCTCGGTCTCGCGCCGGGCCGGGCCGCCGTTGAAGAAGCCGAACGGGTCGACGATCGTCTCGGACCAGTCCGGCGGCGGCTTGCCGCCGGTCTTGCCGACGCCCATGTTCCAGGTCGGCCGGTGGCCGATCGAGGCGGAGCGCTGGTAGGCGATGACGTCGTCGTCCGGCATGCCGGCGAAGTAGTTGTAGGACTTGTTGTATTCGCGCACGTGGTCGAGGCAGTAATTGTGGTACTGACCCTCGCGATGCCGGCCCTTGGGCGCGCGGTAGCCGCCCGGCTGCGCGCAGCCCGCCCACTCGCAGCGCGGCGCCTCCTGCGGGGTCGCCTCGGCGGTGTCGGGCCTGATCCGGATCCGGTCGAAATATTTCGAGTTCAGGTTCATCGGCGCGATTATGGTCGGGGCACACCCGGCCGACAAGCCGGCGATATGTGCCAACGTTGGGGGACATTCGAGAACGAATGATGACGGCTCAGGAGAGGATAACCAGCGCGCTCATCGAGGCATTCCACCCGGCGCGCATCAATGTGGTCGACGAGTCGCACCTGCACAAGGGCCACGCCGGCCATCGGCCCGAGGGCGAGACGCATTTCCGCGTGACCATCGCCGCCGACGCATTCGAGGGCAGGAGCCGGGTCGAGGCGCACCGGATGGTGAATGCCGCGCTCGCGGCGGAATTCGCCCGCGGCCTGCATGCCCTCGCCATCCGCATCGAGACGGCCTGACCGTGCGCGAAGCCGCCCCGGGGCCCTATCGCGTCGGCACCGGGTTCTCGCCCCGGTAGTCGTAGAAGCCGCGGCCCGCCTTCCGCCCGAGCCAGCCGGCCTCGACATACTTCACCAGCAGCGGACAGGGGCGGTACTTCGAGTCCGCCAGCCCCTCGTAGAGCACCTGCATGATCGAGAGGCAGGTGTCGAGGCCGATGAAGTCGGCGAGCTGGAGCGGGCCCATCGGGTGGTGCGCGCCGAGCCGCATGGCGCTGTCGATCGCGGTGACCGTGCCGACGCCCTCGTGGAGCGTGTAGATCGCCTCGTTGATCATCGGCAGGAGGATGCGGTTGACGATGAAGCCCGGGAAGTCCTCGGCGACCACCACCGTCTTGCCGAGCCGGCCGACGATGTCCTTGGCGGCGGCGAAGGTCGCCTCGTCGGTGGCGATGCCGCGGATCACCTCGACCAGCTCCATCACCGGAACCGGGTTCATGAAGTGGATGCCGATGAACCGCTCCGGCCGGTCGCTCGCCGAGGCGAGGCGCGTGATCGACAGCGACGAGGTGTTGGTGGCGAGGATCGCCTCGGCCTTCAGCACCGGCGCGATGCCGGCGAAGATCTCGCACTTGACCGCCTCGTCCTCGGTCGCGGCCTCGATCACCACGTCGCAGTCGGAGAGCCCCTCGACGTCGGCGCTCGAGCCGATGCGCCCGAGCGCGGTGTCGCGGTCCGCCTCGGCGACCTTCCCCGAGGAAACCTGGCGCGCCATGTTGCCGTGGATGGTCGCAAGGCTCGACTTGAGCCGCTCCGTCGAGACGTCGTGGAGGACCACGTCGTAGCCGGCCAGCGAGCAGACATGGGCGATGCCGCTGCCCATCTGGCCCGCACCGATCACCCCGATCCTGCTGATCTGACCTGCCATCGTCCTCGTCGTCCCGCCCGCGCCCCGAAGCAGCACAGATCGGCCATTGCCGCGAGCCTTGTCAAGGATATGTGGCGCGCGCCGGTTTCGCCCAGCGGTGCCGCGGCCCTCAGAGCGCCTTCTCGAGCTCCGGCAGCAGCTCGAACACGTCGCCGACCAGGCCGTAGTCCGCGACCTGGAAGATCGGCGCGTCCGGATCCTTGTTGATCGCGACGATCACCTTGGCGTCCTTCATGCCGGCGAGATGCTGGATCGCGCCGGAGATGCCGCAGGCGATATAGAGGTCCGGCGCCACCACCTTGCCGGTCTGGCCGACCTGGTAGTCGTTCGGTGCATAGCCGGCGTCGACCGCGGCGCGCGAGGCGCCGACCGCCGCGCCGAGCTTGTCGGCGAGCGGTTCGAGATACTTCCGGAAGTTCTCCGCCGACTGGAAGGCGCGGCCGCCCGAGACGACGATGCGGGCCGAGGTCAGCTCGGGCCGCTCGAGGCGGACGAGCTCGGCCCCGACGAATGCCGCTCCGCCCGCGACGGCCGCGGCGGCATCGACGGTCTCGACCGGGGCGCTGCCGCCGCCGTCCGCGGCCGGCTTGAACGCGGAGGTGCGGACGGTGAGCACCTTCTTCGCATCCGCCGACTGCACCGTCTCGATGGCGTTGCCGGCATAGATCGGCCGCTCGAAGGTATCGGGCGAGAGGATCGCGGTGACGTCGGAGACCTGCATCACGTCGAGGAGGGCGGCGACCCGCGGCAGGACGTTCTTGCCGCCCGAGGTCGCCGGCGCGACGATCGCCTCGTAGGGCGGCGCGAGCGCGACCGCGAGAGCGGCGAGCGGCTCGGCGAGCTGGTGGGCGAGCGCATCGCCCTCGGCGTGGAGGACCTTCGCGACCCCGGCGAGGCGCGCCGCGGCGTCGGCCGCCGGCGCGCAGTCCTTGCCGGCGACCAGCACGTGGACGTCGCCGCCGAGCGCGAGGGCGGCGGTCAGCGCCCGGGCCGTCGCGTCCTTCAGGGTCGCATTGTCGTGTTCGGCGATGAGCAGCGTCGTCACAGGACCTGGGCCTCGTTCTTGAGCTTGTCCACCAGTTCGGCCACGGAGGCGAGGCGCTTGCCGCCCCGCTGGCCCCTCGGCTCGACCACCTTCAGCACCTTGAGCCGCGGCGCGAGATCGACGCCGAGCTCCTCCGGCGTCTTCTCCTCGATCGGCTTCTTCTTGGCCTTCATGATGTTGGGGAGCGAGGCATAGCGCGGCTCGTTGAGCCGGAGGTCGGTGGTGACCACCGCGGGCAGCGCGACGCGCAGCGTCTCGAGGCCGCCGTCGATCTCCCGCATCACGGTCGCCGCATCGCCCTCGACGTCGAGCCTGGAGGCGAAGGTCGCCTGCGGCCAGCCGAGCAGCGCGGCGAGCATCTGGCCGGTCTGGTTGCAGTCGTCGTCGATCGCCTGCTTGCCGAGGATGACGAGGCCGGGCTGCTCCGCCGCCACCACCGCCTTCAGCGCCTTGGCGACGCCGAGCGGCTCGGTGGGCTGGTCGGTCTTCACCAGGATGCCGCGGTCGGCGCCCATCGCGAGGCCGGTCCTGATGGTCTCCGCCGCCTGCGCCGGGCCGATCGAGACCACCACGATCTCGGACGCCTTGCCGGCCTCCCTGAGCCGGAGCGCCTCCTCGACGGCGATTTCGTCGAACGGGTTCATCGCCATCTTGACGTTCTGGAGATCGACTCCCGAGCCGTCGGGCCTCACCCGCACCTTGACGTTGAAGTCGATCACCCGCTTGACGGGGACGAGCACCTTCATCGGAGCGCCCTTTTTCGTGCCAGCTTCGAAACGGCGGCGGACCCTATCGGGGGGTCGGCGACCCGTCAACTCGGCGCCCGCCCCTCTCAATCGAGGCGTCGGCCGCGGCGGGCGCGGAGCCCCCGCGGCCGGCGCGCCTCACTTCGGGAAGGCGAGGGCCGGCGGGTCGAGGCTCGGCTGGAGCTTCGCCGTCGCGATGTCGCTGGCGTCGAGGTCGAAGTCCGCGAGGTCGATGCCGCGCAACACCTGGTCCTCGTAGGTCTTGACGTAGTAGCGCCCGTTCTTGAGGTCGGCGACCGCCGACCACTGGGTGTATTCGAGCGGCTCGTTGCCGCCGTCGCGGCCGGGGCGGATCCATCCCACCGGGATGTCGAAGTTGTTGACGATGTGCTCGGCGAGACGGACGCTCTCGGCGCCGCTCGCCACCGGCTTGACCGACATCACGTAGCCGAGCGCCCGGATCAGGCGCGACGGGGGCGTCGGGTCGCCGGGAATGCCGAGCAGCCCCGATCCCTGCCCGAAGGGCGAAATCGTCTGGCCGTCCAGCTCGAGCGGCGGCGCGTTGGCCGCCGACAGCTTCACGTAGTTGCTGAGGTTGGTCAGGTGCCAGCTGAACTCCGGCGAGTTGGTCATCACGCCGTAGGGGTTGTCGTAGAACGTGAGGGTGCCGTCCACCGGCTCGATGACCAGCGAGGCGCCGGTCGCGTCATGGAGCGTATAGTGGAGCGGCGGCACGATGTTGATCTGGGGCGCCGCGACGCCGACCACCGACATGCCCTCGGCCGCGGCCCTCACCTCCGCGACCGTCGCGAAGTTGGTCAGCGCCCAGGTCAGGAAGTCCCAAGGCGCCATGGTGTGGTCGGGATCGGCGGTCTTGGCGTCGGCGTAGCCGGCATAGCCCGGGAAATAGAGGAGACCGCCGGCGAGGCCCTTCTCGTTCATGCCGTCGGCGAGGACCGGCATGCCGAAGGCGTTCAGGCCGACCGCGGCGTACTTCGCCTTCCACCCGAAGCCGCCGCCGATCTTGCCGTCGGGGCCGGTCGCGGTGAGCGCATATTGCCGCGGGATGACGATCGCCTCGGAATCGAGCTCGAAGCCGAACTCCATGGTGCGCCCGTAGACCGGGTCGCCGTTGGTCGCCTTGATCAGGAAGCTGGTGCAGGCAGAAGCCTCGATCGGGGCGACGGCCACCCCGAGGCTCGCGGCGCACAGCATCGCGCGTCCCGTCTTTCCCAGAATGCTCATGGTTCCCGTGTCCCTCTCGCTTTCGTGTCGGCGGGCCATTTTTTCGGCCACCGCACCTTTCCTCAATCCTAATCCCGGCGATCCGGACCTCATCCCGGCGATCCGGACCCGGCAGCACGTCCCTCAGGAGAGGGGTGCGCCCTGGTCGAACAGCGGGACGCCGCGGCGGCGGAGCACCAGCACCAGCACGGCCCCGGTGACGAGGCCGCCGACATGCGCCCACCAGGCCACCTGGTCGCCGGGCGCGGCGGCGATGATCGAATAGAACTGGAACAGCACCCAGAAGCCGAGCACGACGAAGGCCGGCAGCCGCACCGGGATGCGCATCAGCACGAGGATCCACACCCGCTGCCGGGGATGGAGCATCAGGTAGGCGGCCACCACCCCCGCGACGGCGCCCGAGGCGCCGACCAGCGGCGTCTGCGCCTCCGGGTCCGAGAGCAGGAAGACGTAGCCGGCCCCGGCCGCGCAGAGGAGGTAGAAGAGCAGGAAGCGGACATGGCCGAAGGCATCCTCGACGTTGTCGGCGAACACCCACAGGAACACCATGTTGCCGAGAAGATGCCAGAAGTCGGCATGGAGGAAGGCGTAGGTGAAGAGCGTCGCCCAGTCCGGGACCGCGAGGATGTCCGCCGGCAGCTCGTAGTAGTCGTTGTAGGTCGCCGGGATCAGCCCGAAGCCGTAGACCGCGGCGAAGTTCGTGTCGCCGGTGATCCCGCCCTCGAAGAAGAAGTAGACGACGACGTTGATCGCGATGATCGCCCACGTCGCATAGGGCCGGCCGACATAGGCGAGGCTGCGTCCGTCGTGGATCGGGAAGATCGGCAATGACGCCTCGGCTCAGCGGTTCTCGCCGGGCACCCATAGCACATCGCCGGCGCCGCCATCGTTGGCAAATCGGGCGGTGACGAAGAGAAGGTCGGAGAGGCGGTTGACGTAGGCGAGCGCCGCCGGGTTGACGGGCTCGGCCGCCGCGAGCGCGACCGCCGCCCGCTCCGCCCGGCGCGCGACGGTGCGGGCGAGATGGAGCGCGGCGGCGAGCGCCGAGCCGCCCGGAAGCACGAACGAGGTCAGCGGCGCGAGGTCGGCGTTCCAGCGGTCGATCTCCTCCTCGAGCCTGGCGACCTGCGCCTCGGCGATCCTGAGGCGCGACTTGCCCTTCTCCCCGCCCTCGGGGACCGCGAGGTCGGCGCCGAGGTCGAACAGGTCGTTCTGGACGCGGGCGAGCGTCCGGTCGAGGTCGCCATGGGCATGGAGGCGCGCGAGCCCGATCGCGGCGTTGGTCTCGTCGAGCTCGCCGATCGCGGCGAAGCGGAGGTCCGACTTCTGCCGCCGCTCGCCGTTGCCGAGCGCCGCCGTGCCCCGGTCGCCGGTGCGGGTATAGATGCGGTTGATCCTGACCATCGCCGGCCTCAGTTCCGCGAGGCGAGGTAGAGCGCGGCCATCATCACCACCAGCGCCACGAACTGGAGGATCACCCGCCAGCGCATCAGCGTCTGCGAGCGGCTGGGCGAGGTGCCGCGCATCATGTTGATGATGCCGAGGATGAGGACGACCAGCACCGCCCCGAGGGCAATGAAGGTGATGACGTGCAGGGTGCCTTCCATGCGACTCTCGTGTCTGCGACCGCCGCGCATCATATAGGGATCGCCGACCGCCGTCCCAGGCCGGGAGCCCGTTCCGGAGCGTCCCGTTGCCGCTCCCGGCGGGAGGGGGAGTTGATCGCCGGCGGCCGCGCCGCTACCCCTGTCCGCCTCCACCGGCAGACGGATGCTTCATTGGCGCCCCCGCTTCTCTTCCTCCGCGACGTCTCCCTCACCTTCGGGGGCACCCCGCTCCTCGCCGGCGCCGATCTCAGCATCGGGCCGGGCGAGCGGCTCTGCATCGTCGGCCGGAACGGCTCGGGGAAGTCGACGTTGCTCCGGATCGCCGCCGGGCTCGCCCCCTTCGACCACGGCGAGCGCTTCCTCCAGCCCTCGGTCACGGTCCGCTACCTGCCGCAGGAGCCCGATTTCGGGGACTTCGGCACGGTGCTCGCCTACGTCGAGGCCGGCCTCGCGCCGGGGGACGACGCCTACCGTGCGCGCTACATGCTGGAGGCGCTGGGCCTCGGCGGCGAGGAGGACCCACGCCGGCTGTCCGGCGGCGAGGCCCGGCGCGCCGCCCTCGCCCGCGTGCTCGCGCCCGAGCCGGACATCCTCATGCTCGACGAGCCCACCAACCACCTCGACCTGATCGCCATCGAGGCGCTGGAGGAGACGCTCCGCGGCCTCCGCTCGGCGGTGGTGATGATCAGCCACGACCGCCGCTTCCTCGAGAACCTCTCCCAGGCGACGCTCTGGCTCGACCGCGGCGTGACCCGCCGGCTCGACCGCGGCTTCGCCCATTTCGAGGCGTGGCGGGACCAGGTGCTCGAGGACGAGGAGCGCGAGCAGCACAAGCTCGCCCGCAAGATCGCCGACGAGGAGCACTGGCTCCGCTACGGCGTCACGGCGCGGCGGAAGCGGAACGAGCGGCGGCTCCGCGCCCTCGGCGACCTCCGGACTGCGCGGAAGGAGGCGCTCGCCAACCGCCCGGTCGGCGCCGCCACGCTCGCCCCCGCGAGGGCCAGGGCCTCGGGCAGGCTGGTGATCGAGGCCGAGCAGGTCGCCAAGAGCTACGGCGCGCGTCCCATCGTGCGCGACTTCTCGACGCGGATCGAGCGCGGCGACCGGATCGCCGTGGTCGGCCCCAACGGGGCCGGCAAGACGACGCTGATCAACCTCCTGACCGGCGCGCTCGCCCCCGACGCCGGCACCGTCAAGCTCGGCGCCAACCTCGAGATCGCCACGCTCGACCAGCGCCGCGAGAGCCTCGACCCGGAGGAGACGGTCGCCGCCACCCTCACCGGCGGGCGCGGCGACAACGTGATCGTCGGCGGCGAGGCCCGCCACGTCGTCGGCTACATGAAGGACTTCCTGTTCCGCCCCGAGCAGGCCCGGACCCCGGTCAGGGTGCTCTCCGGCGGCGAGAAGGCGCGGCTGATGCTCGCCCGCGCGCTGGCGCGGCCCTCCAACATGCTGGTGCTCGACGAGCCGACCAACGACCTCGACCTCGAGACCCTCGACCTCCTCCAGGAGATGCTTGCCGATTATCCCGGCACGCTGATCATGGCGAGCCACGACCGCGACTTCATCGACCGGGTGGCGACCGCGACGTTCGTGGCCGAAGGCGACGGGCGGTGGACGGAATATGCCGGCGGCTATGCCGACATGGTCGCCCAGCGCGGCGCCGGCATCGCCGCCCGCGACACCGCCGGGAAGCCGAAGGCGGAACCGGTCGCAAGACCGCCACCGGCCGCCGCGCCGCCACCCCGCAAGCGCCTCTCGTTCAAGGACGAGCATGCCCTCAAGGTCCTGCCCGGCCGGATCGAGGCGCTCTCGGCCGAGATCGCGCGGCTCGAGGCCATCCTCGCCGATGCCGGCCTCTACGGACGCGATCCGGCACGGTTCGCCGCCACCGGCGAAGCCCTCGCCAGGGCCCAGGCCGAGCGCTCGGGAATGGAGGAGGAGTGGCTCCGGATCGAGCTGCTCCGCGAGGAGCTGGGCTAGGACGGCAAGCCCGGGCCGGCCGTCATCCGCTCCGCCCGATCCCCATGCCGCCGTCGACCAGGATCGTCTGGCCGTGGATGTAGGAGGCATCGTCGGAGGCGAGGAAGGCGATGACCGAGGCGATCTCGTCGGGGACCGCGATCCGCCCTGCCGGGATCATCCGGATCACGGCGCGCTCGGTTGCGGGGTCGAGGCCGAAATCGGCGTTCATGGGCGTCCGCGTCGCTCCCGGCCCGACCCCGTTGACCCGGATGCCGTCGCGGGCATAGCGGAGCGCGAGCGACCGGATCATCCCCGTGAGGCCCGCCTTCGACATGACGTAGGCGATCGCCGCCGCCTCGACGGGGAAGTGGGCCTGGACCGACGAGGTCATGACGATCGCCCCGGGCCGGCCGGAATCGAGAAGGTGCTGGATCGTCGCCTGGGCGCAGAGGAACGCCCCGCGGAGATTCACGTCCATGACGCGGTCGTAGTCGGCGAGGATCACCTCGTGCGGCTCGTGGACGACCTTGATCCCGGCATTGCCGACGAGGACGTCGAGGCCGCCCCAGGCTTCCTCGACCCCGGCGAAGAGGGAGTCGACCGCATCCTCGTCGGCGACGTCGGCGGGGGCGAGCAGGTGCCGGCCCTCCGGGCAGAGCGCCTCGAGCTCCTCGACCAGCATCTCGGCCGGCTCGGCATCGCCGACGAAGTTGACGGCGACGCTCGCCCCCTCCGCCGCGAAGCGCAGCGCGGCGGCGCGGCCGATGCCGGTCGCCCCGCCGGTGATGAGCACGCGCCGTCCCGCGATCCCGCGCATCGTCGCCCTCCGCCCTGCCCTTCCGGGCCCGATTCTGGCGCGCGCCGCGCACGGCCGCAACCCGGGATCGGCCGTCGTCCAAATTCACTGCGCCGCAACAATTTTTCGCCACGATGTTGCCAGAATCGCGGCCGCTTGGACGTGGGTCGATGACGTCCTGTTCCGCGCCTAAACCACTGCCCCCTTGCGCAAAAACAAGGCAGGCCGGCACCCGCGACGCGGGGTGCCGTCCCGCCTGTCGAATTTCTTGCTGCGGCGCGGAACAAGGTCCGTCGAATCGCGTTTTTCAGAGCTAGCTGTGTATGTGCGAGAGCCCCCGGAGCATGAATCAAAGTCCTCTCCCCAGCCGGAGACGTTTCCTTGCTTGGCTGGCCTCCAGCGCCGCCTCTGCGGCGCTTCTGGCATCGGGCCGCCCGGCCGGCGCGGCCGAGGATAGCGCGGCGTCGGCGACGCCGGTTCTGGCGCCGCCGTCGCTGACCGACGGCGTTCCCTTCGGCGCCGACAGCGTCGCCGAGATGGCGCGCAAGCTCGCGGCGGCGCCCTTCGAGCCGCTTCCGACGGAGCTGCCGCCGACCCTCTCGGACCTCGACTACGTCCAGTACCGCGACATCTACTTCAAGGCCGATGCGGCGCTGTGGAAGAACGAGGACATCCACTTCCTCGTCGAGTTCTTCCACCGCGGCTTCTACTTCAAGGAACGGATCGACGTCGCCGTGGTCCAGGGCGGCGACGCCTACCATGTCCTCTACGAGCCGCGGCTGTTCGGCTTCGGCGACCGCGTGCCGCGCCCCCTCCCCGAGGAGGATATCGGCTTCGCCGGGTTCCGGATCGGCACGGATGTTGCGAGGCCGCGGGGACAGTACACCGAGTTCCTCGTCTTCCAGGGGGCCAGCTATTTCCGCTCTCTCGCCATCGACCAGGCCTACGGCATCTCGGCGCGCGGTCTTGCCGTCAAGACCGCGGCCCCCGAGGGCGAGGAGTTCCCGGTGTTCCGGAGCTTCTGGGTCGAGCGACCGAAGCCCGGCGATACCCACATCGTCGTCCATGCCCTCCTCGACAGCCCCAGCGTCTCCGGCGCGTATCGCTTCCGCGCCCAGTACGGCACGGCGACGGTGGTGGACGTGGAGGCGACGCTCTTCCCCCGCGTCGACCTGGCGCAGGTCGGCCTGGCGCCCGGCACGTCGATGTTCTTCTTCGACATGAACGGGCGGGTCGACGTCGACGACTACCGGCCGGAGGTGCACGATTCCGACGGCCTCCTCATCCACAACGGCGCCGGCGAGCACCTGTGGCGGCCGCTCGCCAATCCGCGCTCGCTCCAGGTGTCGTCCTTCGTCGATCACGATCCGCGCGGATTCGGCCTGATCCAGCGCAACCGCGAGTTCGACGACTACCAGGACGTGGAAGCCGCCTACGAGCGCCGCCCGAGCCTCTGGGTCGAGCCCGTCGGCGACTGGGGGGCCGGCTCGGTGGTGCTGGTCGAGATCCCGACCGACGCCGAGATCCACGACAACATCGTCGCCTACTGGACGCCGAAGGAGCCGATCAAGGCTGGGACCGAGTTCAAGTTCGCCTACCGCCTCACCTTCGGCGACGGCCCGGCGCGGGAGCCGAGGGCGGTCCATGTCGAGCGCACGCGGCGGGGGCGTGCCGACCCGGAACATCCCTCGCCCCTGAGGCTTTTTGTCATCGACTTCGCCATGGCGCCCGGGGAGGCGCGCCCGCCGCACCCGCCCAAGCCGGTCGTCTCGGCCAATGCGGGCACCGTCGGCGGCGTCACCGTGTCGGAATTCGACGAGGTGAACGGCTGGCGCATGACCTTCAAGCTTGATCCTGGTGACGCCGGAGTCGTCGAGTTGCGTGCAGGGCTGGTCTTTCCGGACAAGCAGCCCTCGGAAACCTGGGTGTATCGATGGACGGGGGACTGACGGGTCACCTCTCGGACGCGATGCCGCCGCCGCGGCCGGCGGGATCGGCGACGGGATTCGACGCGATGCCGCCGCATCACCCGCGGGCGATGCCGGTGCAGCCGATCTCGCGGAAGGCGGCGGGACGGCGGAGGGCCCCGACCACCGGCATCCGCGTGCGCTGGCGCCGCGCCATCGTGCTCGGCGGGACGGCGCTCCTCGGCGCGGTCGCGATCCTCCAGATGAGCCGCGTGCTGGAGATCGGCGGCATGACCCCGATCGAGGTCGTGCTCCTGGTCCTCTTCAGCATCAGCTTCACCTGGATCGGCATGACGCTCGTCACCGCGGTCGCCGGCCTCTGCGTCCGGATCGCCCGCCGTCCCCGGCCGGCGGCGGACGACGACGACGAGACCGTCTCGGGCCGCACCGCGGTGGTGATGCCGGCCTACAACGAGCAGCCGGAGCGCATCTTCGCCGCCATCGAGGCGATGGCGATGGAGGTCTCGCGCGATCGCTCGGGCGACCGTTTCGACTGGTTCGTCCTCAGCGACACCACCGACCCCGAGGCGGCGCTCAGGGAGGAGGCGGCGTTCCTCGAGATCCGGCGGCGGCTCGCCGGGCTCGCCAGCGTCTACTACCGCCGGCGCCGCCGGAACACCGCGCGCAAGCCCGGCAACATCGCCGACTTCTGCACCCGCTGGGGCGGCGCCTACGACTACATGCTGGTGCTCGATGCCGACAGCGCCATGGAAGGCGCGACGATCATCGAGCTCGCCCGCCGCATGGACCGGACCCCCCGGGCCGGCATCATCCAGACCGTGCCGCGGCTGGTCGCCGGCCGGACGCTCTTCGCCCGGCTCCTCCAGTTCTCGGGTCACGCCTATGGCGGCGTGCTCGCCGCCGGCCTCGCCTGGTGGACCGGGACCGAAGGCAACTACTGGGGCCACAACGCCATCCTCCGGATGACCGCCTTCACCGAGGCCGCGGGGCTCCCGACGCTCGACGGGCGGCCGCCGTTCGGCGGCCACATCCTCAGCCATGACTTCGTCGAGGCGGCGCTCATCCGCCGTGCCGGCTGGAAGATCGTCATCGCCGACGACCTCGGCGGCTCCTACGAGGAGGGCCCGCCGACCATCGCCGACCTCGCCACCCGCGACCGGCGCTGGTGCCAGGGCAATCTCCAGCATGCCCGCCTGATCGCGACGCCCGGCCTCCACTGGGTGAGCCGGTTCCATCTCTTCACCGGCATCATGTCCTACCTCGCCTCCCCGCTGTGGCTGTCGCTGATCCTCGCCGGCCTCGCCCTCGGCGCCCAGGCCCATTTCACCGAGCCGGACTACTTCCCCGACGACTTCAACCTCTTCCCGACCTGGCCGGTGATCGATTCGACGCAGGCCCTGTGGCTGCTCGGCCTCACCATGGGCGTGGTGTTCGCGGTCAAGGCCGTGGGCTGGGTCGACCTCACGGTTCAGGCACGGCGGCGCGGGGCGCCCGGGCATCGCGGCGCGAGCATCCTCCTCGAGCTCGTGCTCTCCGCCCTCCTCGCGCCGGTGCTCATGGTCATCCAGACCCAGCTCGTGATCTCGATCCTCTCGGGCCGCGACAAGGGCTGGAGCGCCCAGCGGCGCGAGGCCGGCCGGCAGCAATGGTCGGCGCTCCTCCGCGACCATCGCAGCCACATGGCGGCCGGCGCCGGACTCGGCATCGCGGCCTACTGGGCCGAGCCGAGCATGCTGCTCTGGCTGTCGCCGGCGATCGCCTGCCTGCTGCTGGCGGTGCCGGTCTCGGCGGCCTGCGCCTCGACCCGGATCGGCACCTGGCTCAAGCGCCGCGGCCTCCTGATGATCCCCGAGGAGGTCTCCGTTCCGCGCTCGGTGCGCCGCGCGGCAGTGCTCCGCCGCACCTATGCGCGCGTCATCGACCACGCTCCCGACCTGCCGACGATCCTCGCCGACGCGGGCCTCCGCTCCAGCCACCTCCGCCTCGTCGAGGCGAGCGGGGAGCGCCAGCGCGGCCAGGTCGACCCGCTCGAGGCGATGGCGATCGCCAAGATCAGCGAGGCCCGCTCGATCCCCGAAGCGTTGTCGTGGCTCGGACGGGAGGAGCGCGCGGCCGTCATCGGCGACCCGCGCCTGCTCGAGCGCCTCGCCCGGCTGCCCGCCGCCTGACGCGCGGACCACGGCGATGACCCGCATTGCGCTCCTCGACGGCCTCCGGGGCTATTTCCTGGTCTTCATGCTCATCACCCACCTGTTCGGGGGCAAGTACGCCCTCGTCCGGGTGAACCATGCCGAGCTCGGCTTCGTTCAGGACGCCCAGGGCTTCGTCTTCCTCTCGGGCCTCCTCGTGGGCGCCCTCTACGCCCGGCGGATGGCGCGGAACGGCTTCGCCGGCCCGGCGCGGCAGATCTGGAAGCGCGCCTTCGAGCTCTATCTCTGGACCATCGGTCTCATGGTCATGGTCCTCGTCCTCCGGGGGATCCTTCCCGGGGCGCGCATGATCTGGAACGACTGGCTGGGCCTCCTGCCCACCGGCGCGACGCCGGTCCTGCTCTCGGCGGGCGCGCTTCTCTACCAGCCGACCTTCTTCGACATCCTGCCGCAATACATCCTCTACATGGTCGCGGCCCCGATCCTCCTGTGGCTCGCCATCAACGGCCGCGCCGTCGCGGTCCTCGCCGGCTCGGCGCTGCTTTGGCTGGCGATGCAGCTCGGCGTCCATCTCGCGCTCGCCAACGGCATCAACGCCCTCCTCGGCCTCTGGTACGAGGGGCTGACGCTCCGCGCCGCCTTCAATCCCTTCGCCTGGCAGATCCTCTTCTTCACGGCGATGGTGCTGGGCGCGCTGTGGGCGCAGGGCAAGGTCGACGTCGGCCGCATCCTCGACCCGCGGCGCCCGGGGCCGGCGATCATCGCCGCGGTGGTCGTCGTCTTCTTCGCGCTGTGGCGGCTCGCCTTCACCTTCGCGCTCGTCCCCGAGGTGATGATGCGGCGCTTCTGGATCTTCGAGAACCGGACCGAGTTCAGCCTCGTCTTCCTCGTGAACTTCGTGGCGCTCGCCTATCTCGTCTCGTGGGTGCTGGTGGCCGGGCCCGAGACGCGGTCGCGCCCGGTCCGCTCGGCCGCGGCGGCCCTCGACACGCTGTTCACGCTCCCCTTCCTCCGCCTCCTCGGCCGGCACTCGCTCCACGTCTATGCCTGGCACGTCCTCCTGGTCTACCTCGCGACGTGGGTCGACGGACGGTACGGGCCGTTCGGCACCCTCGGCCGGTCGGCGATCGGCCTCGCCTGCATCCCGCTCCTCGCCGCCCCGGCCGTCCTCAAGGAGTGGCGGAAGCAGCGGCGCGCGGCGCTTGCCGCGCCGGCGGGCAGCACCTGACACGGCCGCCCGGGACAATGCTGGGCGTTCCGGATTATCATCGCGCCCGGATCGCCTCATCGCCCCCGGAGAAGCCCGTGGCCAGCCTCACCCGATTCTCGGTCGCCCCGCTCGCGACCATGACCCGCCGCCTCGCCGACGTCGCCGCCGGCCGGACCGCGCCCGACCTCGTCATCACCGGCGCGCGCCTTCTCTCGACCTACAGCGAGCGCCTCCTTGCGGACCGCGAGATCTGGATCGCCGGCGGCCGCATCGCCGCGATCCAGCCCGCCGGCACCCACAAGGACGGCGCCGAGACCGTCGACGCGGGGGGCGGCATCCTCGCCCCCGGCCTC
>Ga0182738_1001111_pt1 | contig 34528 bp, 25 predicted proteins | sample eDN5th30CBELigMG_FD_128876 | JGI IMG/M metagenome (GOLD analysis project Ga0182738, IMG submission 128876) | Enriched Miracle-Growth compost microbial communities from Emeryville, California, USA - eDNA 5th pass 30_C BE-Lig MG (version 2)... ...
GCCGGACTCGCTTGCTGACATATCGCCAGTCGTCGTAGGTCAGCCCGTGCTTCCTGACGATCCGGGCCACCTGCGAGACGATTTCGGATTTCGCTTTTCCGTTTTGTGATGCGCCGTTGGCGTTGTTTTCAGTCATTGCTGTACTCTCCAGAGGGTGAAGACGGCGGTTCTATTTCGTGATCCGCTTGTTCTGCGAAATCGCGGGTGCCTCACTTCTTCCGCTGAAGATGGAGGAACACCTGCCGAACTCGTTGGCCTTCATCCACGTCGGCCCAGCCGGATGGGAACAACTCCCGCAGTGCGCCGTCCACGGCCTCGGCGGTGGTCTGCAAGCCCAGCGACTTGAGAGCATCGAGCAGATCGGCGTGATCGCTGGCCAGCTTGGGACGTGCCTTTTTGGTGGTCGTCTTCGCCTTCCTGTTGAACAGGACGGGACCGTTCAAGCCGATCCCGGTGCGGCGAATATCGAGACACTTCTGCTGAAGTTCCAAGTCGTAAACAGGGCGCTTGCAGGACTCGTTTCGGACGGGTCGTGGAAATACACCCGACTGAACGAGAGCCAGAAAGCGACTTCGTGAAAGAAGGCACAAATTGGCCATTTCCACGACGGAAACAACAGCTTTTGTGGGCTTTTCTGGGATACTCATGGGATGAATGCTCGACGAAAACAGGACGGTTTCAGGCTGATTGCAGGATCAGTTCAAGCGTCAAGTCAGAACGCTTCTGACTCGATCTCCGCCAGATGTTCCCGCCCGGCTTCGCTCAACTGCCGCAGCCCGTTGTCTGATTTCACGACAAGTCCCGTGCGCAAAAGGAACGGCTCGATGGTCGCCGTTACAACTTTTGCACTGGTCACTCCCAGCATCGAAGTCAGCACGTTGAGGCGTTGGCTCGACGGGCCGAGCAGTCGGAGGTATTTCTGCTGGAAGTTGTCGAGACCACGGGACGAGATTCGCTCGATCCTGCAAGCGTGTAACAGGTGCCTCACATCGATCCTGTTTTCGCCCTGTGCAACGGCCACACGACGAGCCGCACCAAGCAGACGCAGGGCGATCCGGGGAGTCTGCCTCGCACGCTGAGCAATCTCGCCCAGAAGTTCAGGCTCATATTCCCAGCGCAGTGCGTGGCAACGCTGCTGGACGATCTTGGAAAGCTCTTGATCGCTGTAAAAATCGAGATGGATTACCTGCCGAAAGCGATCAACCAGCGGTGAGATCAGCTTGTCAGGATCGGTGGTTGCGCCGACCAACGTGAACGGCGCTACCGGAATCGACTGCACAGACTTTCCGCCGCTGAGGAAGATTCGTCTCTTGTCCAACACGATCAGCAATGCGTGCTGAAGTTGCGGCGACAAGAGCGCCAATTCGTCAAGGAAGAGGATTCCCCTGCTGGCGCTGAGCAACATTGAGTTCAACTCGGCGGCATTCGAAATGCTCTGAGCCAAGACTTCCGTAAAGGGCACTGCGAGTTCCTCGGCGACCACTTGAATCAGCGCCGTCTTGCCTAATCCGGGTGGTCCCAATATGAGCAACTCTTCAAGACGATTTCCTGAGTGGAACGAAGCATCGACGGCGATCTGGAGCGCCTGCTTCGCATTCTCTTGACCGATGATGTGCGAAAAGCTGGTCGGTCGCACATCACGCAATTCGGTCGGCGTTTGTTCTTGGTCGAAGTCCACAGCGATCTCCCGTTACAACTCTTGGATTGTCGATGTCGCGTTAGCGGGTGCCTACCCACGCGCTGTTCGAATGGGCGAAGAATATGCCGAGAGAACCGCTCATTGATGACCGAGGAGAGGAATCGCGGCTTCCCTGAAGCAGTGGTTGACGTCGGTTGCTGGCCAGATCAACACGACGATCCGGCTGCTTGCTGGACGTCGAAACCGAAGCCTCTGCGCGATCACCGTCAAAGCGGTTCGTCTCGGCTGTCCCGATCGGGAACGCTTAACTAGCAGGTGCCTACTTCGTCGACGACCTGCTGATCTTCAGTCTGACGAATGTGGCTGAGCAGGTATTCCACAGCCTTTGATGCGGTTGCAGCGGCACGGAAGATGAATCTCGTGTCACTCCTCATCGCCTTGAGCCAATGATTGAGATAGCTGGCACAGTTTTCGATGTTTTCGCTGCAAGGCAAGCCGAGTTCCGCCAGCAGAAAGGACGCCCCGAGTTCAGCGATCAGTTCTCCAAGGGCGTAGGCGTGGTTTTCCTTCGCTCTGTCGAATCCCACATGCTTTTCGCAGGCGTGAATCATCTCATGAGCGAGCGTTGCATAGAAAGCTTCGCTCGTTTCGAACTGGTGGCGGTGTGGCATCTGAATGAAGTCCCCGCCCGGCGAATAGAATGCCCGATTGCCGCCGTGCCGCAGGTCGATCCCAGCAGCGACCACTAGCCGATCCATCGACTCGAATCGCTCGAAGATTGTGTCGGATGGCTGAGCGAACCCAATGCGGAACTGGTCGAGGCCCGTGGTCTGCTCGACGTTGAACACGGAAAACGTTCGCATCACGAGGAACTTGTCCTCTACTTCTTCGCCCTTCTCATTTGTGCGTTCCCGGCTAATTGGTTTCCACAGCACGATCTGCATTGCCTTCTCGCCCTTCTTGACGCTTGCTCCAGCGCTCTTGATCTGGTTGAACGTGCCAAACCAGCGAGACTGATAACCACGCTGCATACCGGCCACCACCTGCAAATAGATTTGATTGATGCCTCGGTAGGGGCTGCCGGTTGACAGCGACGTTGCCAGCCCGAGGCCGTTCGGGTCAGCTGCCCAAGGCTTCCTCCAAGCGGGAAGTCCACCGGCTTCAAGAGACTCAATGATCGACGTGGTGATGGATTCACGAATTTGTGTTGCGTTCATGCGTCGCTCCTTTGTTTGGGTGATGGAACGACGATCCAGCAGGTGCCTGTAAGCCGCTCTCGCGAGCACGGGCAGATCATGAGATGGCGAACTAGGTAAGGTTGTCCAAAAACCTCGGGCATCCCGCCTGCGCAGGCGTGTCCTGAACGGAGAATTCAAGGGTTACTGCGCTGCACACATGTGTCCCTGTATTCCGTCCAAACCGCTTCACAATCAGAGGCGAATCGGATACAATCGCGTTTGTGCTTTCACAAACAGGATGGTGGCATGGCTCGCAAGCGAACTTTAATTCAGTGGATCGGACATTCCGACCTTCGCGCGTTGGCAGCGGATAGTTCACCGTCACGACGCGATAAGCTCATGGCGCATTTGGGCGGCAAGCTGCCAAATTCTGGTGATCTCGGGCCGACGAAGACACTTCTGAAGACGCAGTCATTTGACGAGGTCCGCTTACTCACGAACTACCCAACTGAATTCAACAGCTGGTTTGCAAAGTGGCTCGGCGTGAAGTCGGAGGTCGTTGGAGTTGACCTGAAGAAACCCACTGACTACGCGGCCATTTTCGATATTGCTAATCGCGAATTGGATGGGCTGAAGTCAAAGAAGTCGTGGGCCGACACGGATTTGTGTCTGCACCTGAGTCCGGGGACTCCTGCGATGGCAGCAGTTTGGCTTCTGCTCGGGAAAACTCGGTATCCGGCGACGTTTTTCGAGACCTACGGCGGCGAATCGTGGATTACGGATGTCCCGTTCGACCTGATCGATGTCATTCCCGATGTCCTCCGCGATCCCGACGCACACCTCCAGCACTTGGCTGCTCAGGCACCTGCTGAGATCGAGGGGTTTCAGGACATCGCTGGAGATAGTCGTGCTATTAGGGACGCGGTTGGTCGTGCGAAGCGTGCCGCCATTCGAACTGTTTCTGTGCTGCTGGTTGGGGAAAGTGGAACCGGCAAGGAGATGTTCGCTCAGGCGATTCATAAGGCTAGTAACCGCCGTGAACAGCCAATGAGATCCATCAACTGTGCGGCTCTGGCGAAGTCTCTTCTGGAGTCCGAGTTATTTGGTCACTGCAAAGGGGCCTTCACCGGAGCCGAGGTGGAACGAAAGGGGTTGTTTGAGATTGCTGACGGGGGCACGGTCTTCTTGGACGAAATCGGTGAGTGTGACCTCGAAACACAAGCCAAGCTGCTTCGCGTCCTTCAGCCTGTGACTGGCGAAGGCGCTTCCGTCCGATATATCCAGCGTTTGGGGGAAAGCAAGGATCGGCGCGTCGATGTTCGGATCATCGCCGCAACCAACAAGGACCTGTTCGCAGCGATCCAGAACGGGGAATTTAGGGAAGACCTCTACTATCGATTGGCGGGCATTTCCATTTGCCTGCCCCCCCTTCGCGACCGCACGTCCGACATCCCCAAGATTGCCGAACGATTACTGGGCCTGCTGAACAGTCAGTTCGAAGCCGATCAGCCGGGCTACGAGCACAAATCCCTTTCTGCTTCCGCCATTGCATTTGTGAAAGATCAGCCTTGGAAGGGGAACGTTCGGCAGCTCTACAACGCTCTCATGCAGGCTGCAGTCCTGACGGACGGCAAGGTAATCGGTCGCAAAGAAATCGCCGCTTCCATCGCAGAATTGCCAGATTCGAGTGGGACGAATTCCGACGCGATGAACCGTCCGCTCGGAGATGACTTTGACTTGGAGGAGCATCTTAACGGCATACACCGACATTACTTGCGACGAGCCATGAATGAGTCGCACGGCGTCAAAGCCAAAGCCGCGCGGCTATTGGGAATGAAGAACTACCAGACGCTCGATGCACAGCTGAAGCGACTCGGCGTGACTGGCGGTTGGGGAAGCGACACGTGATTGAAGCAACCGGACAAAAGCGAAGCGGCACGCCACGTGCTTTAGTGGCCCAACATGAATGCGGGACGTGACCTACTCATGAAATCTCTCAACTTCGAGTTTCTCAGACCGAAGTGGCCGGAGCTGGCAGGGCTTGGCGGCTTTGCTGAAGCGTACGCGCATTCCGACCCGGTTGGATCGATCTCAAAGCTGCGAGTTTATTGCGAGCAGGTCGTTGAATGGATTCATCATGATCAGCGTTTGCCGAAACCTTTCCGTGCGAACCTGAATGACCTGCTCAACAACCAGCCATTCAAGGATGTTGTTCCGGAAGTCGTGCTGTCGAAACTTCATGCTCTTCGCATGGAAGGAAACAACGCGGCACACGGAAACAAGGGCGACACGACGACCGCACTGCGGTTGATGCGTGAAGCCTACAACGTTGCTCGCTGGTTGCATGTGAATTATGCCCACGGCAATGTCGCGGATTGTCCTGAATACACCGAGCCACCGGAGGGTGGCGTTGAGGGGTTCAAGCACCGCCGTGAGAAGCGAGCGATCTTGGAGCGAGTCGCCGCACAGGAGGCCCAGCTTCAGAAACTGCTGTCGGATCTCGAAGCCGAACGCTCGCGTGCGGACCAAGCGGTCGCGACGGCCGAAGAACGACAAGCCGCGCTTGAGGCTGCCCTTCAGGCAGCCGAGAAGTTGCAGTCCGTTGACCCGATGGCGTTCAACGAGGAAGAGACTCGCAACTATCTGATCGACCAGATGCTGGCCGACGAGGGGTGGAAGGTTGGCAAAGGGACGACGGATACCGAGGATGTCAAGAAAGAGTATCCGCTCAGCGGGCAGCCAACAGCGACGGAAGAAGGTGCTGCCGATTACGTTCTGATGGACGACAACGGCAAGCCGTTGGCGGTCCTTGAGGCGAAGCGAACCAGCAAGAATGCGACGGACGGGCGGAAGCAGGCCGAACTCTATGCGGATGCGCTGGAGAAGAAGCACGGCCAGCGTCCTGTCATCTTCTACACTAACGGCTACGACCTTTGGATTTGGAACGACGCCGTTGGTGAGCCACCGCGAAAGATTTACGGCTTTTACTCCAAAGACAGTCTTCAGCACATGCACTTTCAGCGGACGGCAAAGAAGCCTGTCAGCGAAGTGTCGGCGAATCCTGAGATCGCCGGACGCATGTATCAGATCGAGGCCGTTCGCCGGGTCGTGGAGAGATTTGCCGAGAAGAAGCGTCGAGGGTTGATCGTACAGGCCACCGGCACAGGAAAGACCCGAGTCGCGATTTCCCTGTGCGACGCGATGGTCAAAGCGAACTGGGCCAAACGAATTCTCTTTTTGTGTGATCGTCGTGAACTGCGTCGGCAGGCGAACAATGCCTTCAACGAGTTTCTGCCGTCACTTCCGCGAACCTACGTCACCGGCGCATCTGCCGGGAACACGAAAGACCGGATCTTTCTTTCGACATACCCGGCCATGATGAAGGTTTACCAGTCCTTCGACACCGGATTCTTCGACCTGATCATTGCCGATGAATCGCATCGCAGCCTCTACAACCGCTATCGGCAGTTGTTCGAGTACTTCGACTGCTACCAACTCGGGCTGACCGCGACGCCAGTCGACTTCGTTGCTCGCAACACATTTAAGATGTTCGAGTGCGACGAAGGTGATCCCACGTCGAACTACGACTACGCCACGGCGGTATCGCAAAAGTATCTCGTCCCCTTTGAGGTCGACACGCACACAACGCCTTTTCTGCGGTCAGGAATCAAGTATTCCAAGATGACGCCGGAGCAGCGTCAGCAACTGGAAGAGGACGAAGTCCTGCCGCAGGCCATCGAGTTCGAGCAGAGTGAAGTCGACAAGATCGTCTACAACAAGGACACGAACCGTCTGATCCTGCGAAACCTAATGGAGAACGGGATTCGTGTCGGCAGCCGTCTGGGGAAAACGATCATCTTCGCTCGCAGTATGAAGCACGCGCGGCTCATGGAAGAGCTGTTCAACGAAATGTACCCGCAATACGGAGGCAGGTTCTGTCAAACCATCGTCAGCGACGACCCTCGTGCCGAATCGCTGATCGACGATTTCAAGGGGGAAGGTACAAATCCCGACCTGACCATTGCCATCTCGGTCGACATGCTCGACACCGGTGTCGATGTCCCCGAATGCGTCAACCTCGTGTTCGCCAAACCCGTGTACTCCTTCGTGAAGTTCTGGCAGATGATCGGCCGTGGAACACGGCTTTGCCCAGACCTGTTTGGACCGCAGCTCCACAAGTCTCACTTCCAGATCTTCGATCACTGGGGCAACTTCGAGCGATTCGAAACCGATTACAAACCGGCTGAGCCAGTTCGACAGAAGTCGCTCTGCGAGCGAGTCTTCGAGGCTCGGATGAAGCTGGCCGAAGCGGCGCTGGAGAAACAGCACAACGCTGGATTCGAAATCGCCACCGGGCTAATCGCTAAGCAGATCACCGACTTGCCCAAGGGCAGCATCCCCATCAAGGAGAAGTGGAATCAGGTTCTCTCGGTGTCGTCCGCCGACACCGTCCGAGAGTTCTCGGCCGCGACCAAGGCCACGCTGCAGCAGGACATCGCTCCGCTCATGCAGTGGATCGACATCGCGAAGTTCGAAGAAGCCTACAAGTTCGACCGTATGATCGCTCAGCTTCAGACCGAACTGATTCGCGGCGGCGGCAAGTTCGATGATCTTCGCGATGCCGTGGTCAATTTAGTGAGCAGCCTGCGGATCAACCTCTCGCAGGTGAAGGACAAGTTGCAGGTCATCGAACGGGTCAAAAGCGACGAGTTCTGGGACGAAGTGACCGTCGGCGATCTGGAAGAGATCCGTCAGCAGCTTCGCGGTATCGTTCAGTTCCGCCGCAAGGACGATGTCACCAAGCTAGATCCTGTCGTGATCGATGTCAAAGAGGACGAGTCGCAGATCGAGCGAAAGAAGCACAAAGTCCGCTTGGACAAGCTCGACGATCTGGACATGGCTGCCTACCGCAATCGTGTCAACAACGTCCTGCAGGCGATCATCGATCAGAACGACACGCTCCGAAAGATCCGGCTCGGCCAGCCCGTCACCGAGAACGATCTGGAAGATCTCTGTTCGCTGGTTCTGACTCAGGAACCGGGGCTGGATCTCCACAACCTGATGGACTACTTCCAACAGGCGGAGTCGCTGGATGAAGCGATCCGTGAGATCATCGGCATGGATGCAGATGCCGTGCGCGAACGCTTCACGGCTTTCGTGCAGGCTCATCCGAATCTGGCTTCGCATCAGATCAAGTTTCTGGATCTGCTCCAGAACCACATTGCGAAATTCGGGTCGATCAAGACTGACGACCTTTACGAGCCGCCATTCACCACGCTGCACAGTGACAGCTTGGACGGACTCTTCGATGAGTCATTGGCGGACGAGCTTTTCGAAATCATTGGCTCATTTCAGCCGCAGGGGAGGAGTGAGCAATGACGAAACCCGTCTTCCGGCTTGACGAACGAACTTACCCCGATGGTCAGCTCATTCCAACCAATACGGCCTACTGGCGTCGGATTGAGTTCCGAAAGGCTGTGTTTGGTCGGCCATCCTTGTTTTATCGAAGTGCAATTGAGTCGATTGACGCAGCGATGCCTCTGCTGGTCATTGGACACGTTAGTCAAGCTTACTCTTTGTTCTTTCAATCGTTGGAAGTCTGCTTGAAGGGACTGCTAGACGAACTAAAGAGCGAAGGGCTTGCCGGTTGGATGGCCAAGAACCCAGAGCTTGCGAAACAACTTGCCGCAAACTCAACCTCGGAAGTCCTCACTGACATCGCGGGCATGTCCTTTATTCCTGCATTTCGGGGAACTGATCCGATTGTTGGCTTCAGCGAAGACCTACGATCACGACACACCGAGATTTATAGAGTCAGGAATGACATTGTGCATCGCGGTGGAGATTCGGAACGCAATCCTTACTATCTGGGTTTAATCCTGAGCTGTTTGCTCCCCATGCTGGACGAGTTCTTCAGAAAAGTGCTTCGGCTAGACTTGGCAGATTTGATCCTGCATCCAATTTCCAGAGAACTAGTCGTTGCCGCTAAGTATCGTCGTATTGTGGATGACGACACACGCACGTTTGCTAATTGCATTTCTCATCTTTACACCGCGTACTTCTCAATTTGGCGGCTTGGCGACTCTGGCATTCCTGAGTTTGATCCGAGCGGTGAATCGAATGTCAACGTGTTCGCGGATGAGTTCATCAAATGGCAAGAGCATTTCAGCAGACAGTTGAAGTTCGACAAAGTTGGTGACGACGACACTTCAACTTATTGCCGCATCTGCGGTGAAACGTGCTTCGTCACTTCTGGCTGGAACGATGACATCTCGGAAAACGGCCTCAGTTTTGACGTTCAGGAAGTCGCCTGTCCGTTCTGCCGATTGGAAATCCACGATCCACTACTGGCCGAGATTCATTACGGTCGCGTGAATCGGGATCTCTTCGATAGCGAAGACGAATGGAACAAGTTGCTTCGCGATATCGACTACGACAACAAGAACTAGCGTAAAGAGGATGATTTATGATCGCCGGACAACTGCGCAGCAAGATCGACAAGCTCTGGGAAGAATTCTGGACGGGCGGCATCACCAATCCGCTGACCGTCATCGAACAGATTTCGTTCCTGATGTTCGCCCGACTGCTCGACATGCGCGAGAGCACCGAGGAGAAGAAATGGTCGCGGAAGCACCCCAACAAGCCGTTCCCCGGCGTGTATTTCCCGCGCGACAAGCAGCAACTGCGATGGAGCCACCTCAAGCAGGAGGCGGATGCGGAAAAGGTGCTGAAGATCGTCCGTGACGAGGTCTTCCCGCACTTCCGGCAACTTGGTCAGGAAGAGGATGCGTCGGCGACCGACGGGCCGAAGAACACCTTCAATCAGTACATGAAGGACGCCACGCTGATGATCAACAAGCCCTCGTTGTTGATGTCAGCCATCAACATGATCGAGGCCCTGCCGCTGACGCAGGGAGACACCAAGGGGGATCTCTACGAATACCTGCTCAGCAAGCTGACTACGGCGGGCATCAACGGCCAGTTCCGTACGCCGCGCCACATCATCGACGTGATGGTCGATCTTGTACTCGAAGGGAACGAAGAGCAGGCCCTGTCATGGACGGTCGGCGACCCGGCCTGTGGCACTGGCGGCTTTCTGGTGCAGTTCTTGGAGGGGCTGCGGAAGCGGCACAGCTCGAAGGACGGCATCCATGTCGATCCCGAATCCGGCGACAAGACCTACATCGGCGACCAGATCGAGCCGCAACAACGGAAGCACATCAAGAGCGAGATGTTTCACGGGTTCGATTTCGACGTGACCATGCTCCGCATCGCCGCGATGAACATGATGCTCCACGAGATCGACACACCGGACATCAACTATCAGGACACGCTCAGCACCAACTTCACCGACCGCAAGGAAACCCGACGCTGGGCCGAGGACGCCTTCGACCTAATCCTCGCCAATCCACCGTTCAAGGGGTCGTTAGACGAGGAAGACGTTCATCGCACTCTGACCGGCAAGGTCAAAACGAAGAAGACCGAGTTGCTGTTCATCGTGCTGATGCTACGGATGCTCAAGCTCGGCGGACGCTGTGCGGTGATCGTTCCGGACGGCGTGACGTTCGGGTCATCAAAGGCCCACAAGGACCTGCGAAAGATGCTGGTTGAGGAGAATCAGCTAGAAGCGGTCATCAAGCTTCCCTCAGGTGTATTCCGGCCCTATGCCGGGGTCAGCACCGCGATAATGCTCTTCACCAAAGGGGGCAAGACCAACGACGTCTTCTTCTTCGATGTGCAGGCCGACGGCAAGACGCTCGACGACAAGCGGGACAAGATCGGCGCGGCCGACGACTGGCAGGATCTCGATCTTCTCCGTGAAGCATGGCCGAAGTGGAACGGCGGGGCCGGGAAGAAACACTTCAAGGACCGCACCGAGCAGGCGTTCTTCGTGTCCAAGTCGGAACTGGAAGAGAACGACTTCGACCTCTCGATCAATCGGTACAAGGAAGTCGTTCACGAGGAAGAAGAATACGACTCACCGAAGGTGATCCTCGGACGATTAAAGCAGTTGGAAGCTGAGATCGCTTCGGACCTCGAAGAACTGGAGGCGATGCTCGGATGAATCGGAATGGACACCACGAAGCGACGTTACGCGATCTTACCACTTTGATTTCAAGCGGCTCGACTCCGCTTGGCGGCCAGTCTGTATATCTGGAATCTGGACCAGTGATGCTGGTTCGCAGCCAAAACGTGCGAATGAATCGGCTCGACCTTTCAGACGTCGCCTACATCTCCGACGAGATCGACTCGCAAATGCAGCGGAGCGTTGTGCAGCACAATGATGTGTTGCTCAACATTACTGGTGCATCCATTGGTCGTGTAGCGCGGTTTGAATTGAAGGACACTCGTGCTAACGTCAATCAACACGTCTGCATCATTCGACCGAAGCCAGACGAACTGGAATCGCGTTATCTGGAGTACTTCCTGAGTAGTCCGGCAGTTCAGCACGACATCCACAACCGTCATCAACACGGCGGAACGCGACAAGCCCTGACGTTCGCACAGATTGGCGAATTCTCAGTCCCGTTGCCGCCGCTGTCGGAGCAGAAGCGGATCGCTGATATCCTCGACAAAGCCGACGCCATCCGCCGCAAAAGGCAGGAGGCTCTGCGACTAAACAACGACGTGATCTATTCCGTCTATCAGGAGTGGTTTGGCAACCCAATTACAAATCCCAAGGGCTTTCCCACTCGCACAATTGACGAAATGTGCAATCTGGTCCGAGGTAGCTCACCGCGTCCGAAAAGCGATCCACGGTATTTTGGTGGTCCTGTTCCGCGATTGATGGTTGAGGACATTACCCGCGATGGACGGCTCGTGACGCCACAAATTGACTCACTGACCGAAGAAGGAGCAAAGAGGAGTCGACCGTGCCCGGCAGGCACAGTTGTCATGGTCGTCAGTGGAAACGTCGGACTGCCTGCGCGCTTGGCAATCGATGCGTGCATTCACGACGGTTTCGTCGGCCTGCTTGAACTCGACACACGACTCATCCGCCCGGACTTCCTTGTTCTTACGCTCGAAATGCTGAAGGTCACTCACGAGCGGTTCAAGGCGGGAGCAATCTGGCAGAATCTGACGACGCACCAAATCAAAGCGATGGAGGTCCCGCTTCCACCTTTGGAGGAACAGGATGCCTTCGATCAGTTCGTTTCGCGACACAACGAATTCACCACTCGGCTGAAACAAAAAGGCTCTGAGGAAGAAGACATCTTCAACTCCCTCGTCCAACGCGCCTTCAAGGGGGAGTTGTGATGGCACAATCCGACTCGACGGTACCAGTCGCTCCATCGAGCTGGAGCCAGAAGCAGGTTGCCGAGACCGGCGCACTGGAACCGTCCTTGACGTTGTTTCGAAACTCGCTCCAAGATGCGAGCGATGAACGCCCCTTGCAGACGTTCCTTGCGTCACACCCACAGCTCCTGACCTGCCTGCTTCCGCCGGGTCGGAATGCTTGGTGCTGGGACCGGCCCCGATTTGGGTCAGAGTCGATTCCGGACTTCCTGCTCTGCACGCGAAACTCAACCGGCTTTGAGTGGGTCATGGTCGAACTGGAAAGCCCTACGGTTCCTCCGTTGACGCAGGCGGGGCTGCCATCGGCTAAGTTGCGTGAAGCGCAAGGACAGGTCCAAGATTGGCGAATCTGGCTGCGCGACAACATTGCATACGCTCAAACCCAGCTTGGCTTTCAGGGCATCAGCGCCGAGGCGCAAGCCGTGATTGTGATTGGAAGACGTTCTTCAATCGACGTGAATCACGGAAAGAAATGGCGTGAAATCTCGACGCAGAATACCCGAGTCATGACCTACGACCGCCTAATCGACTCGTTCGGGATCGGACGAACAGCCCACGGAGGCAGCTATGGATAATCAAGAGATCGCTGACTTCTTCGCAAACACGCGAGTCAATGTCTTCAACAATTCGGCACTGCGTTACCCGCAGCAAGAAGGGTACACGGCGATCGTTCAGCACTTCGAAGAGAAGACCACGCCGTGCTACGTGCAATTGCCGGTCGGATGCGGCAAGACCGGGCTGATGGGCCTGACTCCTTTCGGCGTCTCAGACGGCAGGGTTTTGATCGTCGCTCCAAATCTGACGATCCGTGACAACATCGTTCGAGAACTGAACATCTCCGACACCAACAATTTCTACAATAAACGAGGCGTCTTCGTGCCCGAAAACGGGCCATTCCTGTCCGAGTTGAAGACCGGAGCGAACCACCACGATTGCGACAATGCTCACATTGTTGTTGGGAACATTCAGCAGTTCGCGGGTGAAAACAATCGCTGGTATGAGCACTTTGACCGCGACTACTTCCGCATGATTCTGGTCGATGAGGGCCACCACAACGTCGCCGAGTCGTGGCGTCGCCTGTTCGACTACTTTCAGAACGCAAAGGTCATTTCCTACACCGCCACACCCATGCGTTCCGATGGTCAGGTCGCGACCGGAGAACGGGTGTACTCCTTCAGTTATGCACGCTCGATGATGATGCGGTACATCTCGACGGTGGATGCGGTGTACGTGTCGCCAGAAGAAGTGACCTTCACGGTCCAAGGCGAGACCAAGACGCTGACGCTGGACGAAGTTCGGGAGATGCGGGAGCACGACTGGTTTAGCCGGGGCGTCGCACTTTCTGAAAAATGCAATCGTCACATCGTACAAGCTTCTATCAAGAAGCTCGAAGAGGTCCGGGCGCATGGAACGCCGCGCCAGATCATTGCGGCTGCCTGTTCAATCCGCCACGCCAAGCAAGTCGCCGCGCTTTACTCTGAATATGGCCTCAAGTCTGAGGTGCTCCACAGCAACCTTTCGAAGGAGGATCGGGAGCGTGTCGAAGCCGCTCTGAGAAACGGGCAAATCGATGTGATTGTTCAGGTCAACATTCTCGGCGAAGGCTACGACCTAGGCTCGTTGTCGGTTGCGGCGGTTTTTCGGCCCTACCGAAGCCTGTCACCGTACATCCAGTTCTTGGGCCGAATTCTTCGGCTCGCAGTTCCAGATGTGCCAGATTCACCCGGCAACCATGTGTACATCGTTTCGCATGTCGGCTTGAATGACGAACGCTGGTGGGAGGATTTCCGTCAATTTGACAAAGAAGACCAGCAGTTCTTCGAGGAACTCACTGAGGAGCAGGTTGAGGGTGACGGTACTGGTGAACGCACACCTCGGATGACTCTGCGACCATTCATGCGGATCTTGAATGAGACCGTTCGCAAATACGTTCAGAAGACTTTCCTGCGTGAGATCGATGACACGATGGTCAATGAGGTGATGACGACGATTCGAAACGCGGGGTTCGATCCATCTGAGTTTGGACTCGATGAGCAAATGATGAGGCGGCGGTTAGAAATGGCCGCTCGCGGCGCGAGGGAAATTCAGGCTTCTCCGCGACCTGTTCAACCACAACAACGGCGAGAAGCGCTGAAGCCACTTGTCGCTCAGGACGCCCGTTCGATTGCGGACGTGGTTGCGAACCGACTGAACATCAAACATGCCGGACGTGACCTACTCCGACACTTTCCGGGGCGAGGACAGCACAATGCAGCGATTCTGGTGGCACTCGCGTCTGGGGCGCAGAACAAGGCCATGGGGATTGACTCTGGCGATCGCAACAACGCATCAATCGAACAACTGGAGAAGGCTCTGGAGGCGACGCCGGACATCACCGACAGCCTCACAGCACTCGTACGACAGAAGTTGAAGGCTTAACGATGCCCAAGAGAAAATTCCTACTGAAGCGAGTCGAGATTGAAGTGGCTCAGCGCAAACGCACTTGCAAATTCACTGGCGATGCCATTGTGAAGGGCGACATCTGCATCACCGTTTACGATGGCCCTCGCGACTCCAAGGGGTATTGTCGCGAGATCGCGCTGCAGATGATTGACGACGCAAGGCAGCGTCTTAAGGAGCTGGAGGAATCGCTCACATGATTACTGGCATTACCATCGAGAACTTCAAGGGAATCAGTCAGGCGGTTAGGCTCGACTTTCGGCCCATCACTCTGCTCTTCGGGGCCAATAGTGCCGGGAAGAGCACTGTCCTGCACGCACTGCACTATGCCCGTGAAGTCTTCGAGCGGCACAACCTTGATGCCGATCAGACAATTGCTGGGGGCAAGTATATCGATCTGGGCGGTTTTCGACGTCTAGTCCACCGTAACGACGACAATGCGATGGCCGCTCCTGAGACACCGATTCGGCTGCGAATTGATGTCGACGTGACGCGCAACGATCTGAGGTCGTTCTACCCGGATATTGACCGACTGATCGCCCAGACTATTGCCGACATCGACCTGTACCGCGACGACGTTCAAGCGACCTTCGAAGATATCCGCTGGCTGCAGGACTATCGGTTCGACACGTTGTTCAACGAGATCACAACTGCCGCCGTCGAGTTGGAGATCGGCTGGAGCAGCACCCACGAGTGCCCCTACATCGTGAAGAACACGATCTACCTCGATGGCGATCCCTTCATTCAACTGGAAGCCAACCCGCAATTGCGAGGCGTGGCGGCACGATTCGTATTCAATCTTCCAGACCCACAGAATCCTAAACACGAAATTGAAGTGTCGGCATCGAAGCACAAGAGTCTGACGCGATTGAGTGATCAGGCAAGGGAACGTCAGGAACTCCCCTTTGACAACAGCTCGCTCCTTGATGTGTTGCTGGGCCAATGTGGCGAGATCCTCTCGTTCCGACCGAATCAGATTGACCTCGACGACCTGACAGACGCACTGCCTCCACTTGATGCCGCACTGGAGGTCATTCCTTCAATGATCTCGCCGACGGGCGAATCCGAACATGACACCCGGCACGCGTTTCACATCAATCTGGCGATGGAACTGGGTAAAGCGTTGAGTCAGTACATCGTTGGTCCGTGCCAGTTGGTTCGCGACCAGTTGAAGCACTTCCGCTATCTCGGACCACTTCGGGAAACTCTGCCACGGAATTACTCGGCTCCCCGCTTTCCAGACCCTGCTCGCTGGGCATCCGGCCTCGGTGCGTGGGATACGCTGGATGATGGGAGCGATGAACTGGTCGAAGAGGTTGGCAGTTGGCTGGGCGACGAGGACAAGCTCGATTCCCGTTGCACCATCGAACGCCGCCAGTCAGTGACCTTCGACTTCAGCCACCCGATCGTACGGAAGATGATTTCCGGTCGCGCGTTTGACGACGTGGAACACGACTGGTCACTGGACCTGTCGACAACACCCTCGGCCTCCCGAATTGTCGTTGTCGGCAACTCTGGGATCGAGTTGCACCCTCACGAGGTAGGCATCGGCATTTCGCAAGTCGTTCCGGTCATCGTGACCGCACTTGATGACGGTGAGCGAATGCTCGCCATCGAGCAGCCGGAACTTCACGTCCACCCTCGCTTGCAGGCTGCGATGGGCGATCTGTTCATCGAAGCGATTTCTACTAAGAACCACCGCTTCATCATCGAAACCCACAGCGAGCACCTGATCCTGAGATTGCTGCGACGTATCCGTGAGACGGAAGCCGGTAAAGCTCCGGAAAACCGACAACTCAGAACGGATGAATTGGGCATCTACTACTTGAAGCAGGAAGGCGGAACGACACGCGAATCGCGCATCGACGTCGATGTGAAAGGTGAATTCATCCAGCCATGGCCGGACGACTTCTTCGAGATCGACTTCTTTGAGAGGTTTCCGGATGCTCGCTGAGTTCTTGCTCACTCCTGACACACTAGCGGACGATGACGGACGCAACGGCACAGATGTCGTGCGCGAGATCACGGACTGCCTCTTCCCAAGCCGAGCAGTGCCAGTCGCTCTCGTCTGCAAGTTGGGGGGCGACAAATGGGAAATAGCAGCAAGCCGGAGAATCGCACGGATTGAGAACCGGAATCATCGCGATGCTGCCATGTCCTTTTTCAAGAAGTTGGTATCCGAGTATTGCGCAATTCGGCCACCGATCCAGATGCCAAGCGAGGACGAGAATGCTTGGTTTAACGCTGGTCTGACATCCGCATCACAGGTGCCAATGGAGAGGATTGTCGTTTCGGCCAAGTTCAACCTACCTTCAACCATGGGGGTCTCTCTGAAGACCTTTGTCTCGGACGGCTTCTGGGTGAACTACGAAAACCCACGATTGGTCGGTCGGGACACCGCTTCGCAAGAGCAGGTGCTGAGGGCGATCTGCACACACTCGGAATGGCTGCTCTTGCGATTGCCGCAGATTCGAGGCGGCAGCGACGACGAAATTGTTACGGTGAAACAAATCATCAGGATGTCGAATCAGCAGTTACCTGCAGGATTCAGCAAGTCATTCATCGACCTGCATCTCTGTCTATCCGGCAATCTCACTGAACAGCAGTTGATTCGGAGCGTTTCGAGTGAGCTTTCGTCGTTCGTTCGTACCGGAGTGAAGATCCAACTGACGATTTGGCCGAAAGCGCATTTCGTCAATCGTGAGATACTAGGTGGAGACTACACCAAGACTTCACCGGGCGACCTCCTTCAGAGATCGCTTTGGTATATCACAATGAACCATGTGGCCGTTGGAAGCAGACGCGCTGCGAATGCGGGAGACGCTGGGAACGCATGGAGCTTGTTTTCTCGCCAAAAGGCGCATGAACGCAGAGAGGGCATCAAGGCAGAAACTCCACTTCGAGTGGAGGTGCTGACATGATCAGCGAAGCACAACCGAGACACCACGAACTAAAAGACGTTTCTGCCGTGATGCGGTTAACGTTTCCGCACTCCGACAGCCGGAGCAATAATCACCATGTCTGATCCAACAGCATTTGAACCCGGACAATTGGTCCGTCTAAAATCGCAGCCAGAATCCTGCGGAGCCGTGATCGCTGTCAACACGTCTGGGCCGGAAGTGCAATACACCGTCCTGCTCGACAGCAAGACTCGCACGTTTTTCGCGTCGCAGTTGATTGCTGATGTGCAGCCAGTCGACGCGACAGAAAAGTTGTCAGCTGATCAATGCCGCGCGCTCCTGACGGCTCGTTACATCAATCATCCCGGCACGTCGACTCTTTACTCGCTGAACGCGGCTCGAATCAATTTCGTTGCGTACCAGTTTCGTCCGGTGCTGCGATTTATTCGGGCGGACCGACCCCGCCTCTTGATTGCTGATGGCGTCGGTGTCGGCAAGACGATCGAAGCGGGGTTGATCCTCAGAGAGCTTCAGGCTCGTCAGGAAATCAATTCCGTTCTGATCATCTGCCCTCGACCGCTGATTACGGAAAAGAAGTGGCAGAAGGAGATGAAGCGGTTTGACCAGAACTTCGAACATTTCGATGGCCCCACGCTGAGACATTGTATCTCGGAGTGCGATCTCGATGGCGAGTGGCCGGAGAACCATCGGTTCGGAATCGTTCCATATTCGATCCTGAATCAACAGGTTCTTCTTGGCAGCGACAGTAATGGACGATCGAAAAACCAAGTCTGCCTCTTGGACCTTGATCCGCCGCCGCGATTCGATCTGGTGATCGTCGATGAGGCCCATCGTGTTGCAAATCCTGAAACATACAGCCATAGGGTTGTTCGATATTTTTGCGACAACGCCGAGGCCGCTGTGTTTCTCACAGCAACTCCGCTGCAGCTTGGCAACAACGACCTGTTCTGTTTGCTGAATCTTCTGCGGCCTGATGTGGTTATCGACCGTGACAGTTTCCAGCACATGTCCGAACCGAATCCAATGATCAATGCGGCGGCAAGTCTCGCACGACATGCAACCAAAGGCTGGCAGACGGAAGCCGTTGCACAGCTGGAACTGGCGAAGGCGACCTCGTGGGGGCAGACGATGCTTCGGTCGAACCCAGATGTGGAAGCAATCAAAGCGAAGTTGGAAGGATCATCAGTTTCTGAACATGATCGCATCCGAATTCTCAACCAACTTGAGGGTCTCCATACTTTCTCGGGCATCATCAACCGGACTCGGAGACGTGATATCGGTGCGTTCACCGTTCGGCGATCTGAAACAGTTACGGTCGAGTTCACAGAACAACAGCGAAAGCTGCATGACGCACTGCTGAGCGTGCAAGCTGAGATTTTCGCCGAGTTGCACGGGTCGTTGTACGTCAAGTTTATGATGACGACTATTCGACGTCAGGCGGCGAGCTGCCTGTTCGGGTTGGCACCCTTCATTGAAGACATTCTCTCTCGGTATGTCACCGAGGAGGAACTATCGGAGGTGGACCTCGATGAGTTCCAAACTGATCCCGATGAACTGGAAACGATCGCCGAGAAAGTCAAGGCCGTGATCGCTTTGGCCAAGTCACTCGACCCAGTTGATCCCAAGTTGGATGCGGTGGTTTCTTTGGTCGAGCAAAAACAAAACGCAAAGGAACATAACAACCATCGCGTGATGTTATTCAGCTCGTTCCGCCACACCTTGCGTTATGTTGAAAACGGATTGCTAGAGGCAGGTGTTCGTGTGGGGCTGGTCCACGGTGGCGTTCCCGATGAAGAACGAACTGCTTTGCGCGAACGCTTTGAGAAGGAAAAAGACGATCCGAAGGCCATTGATGTCTTGCTATTTTCGGAAGTCGGTTGCGAAGGTCTGGACTACCAGTTCTGCGACTGCATGATCAACTACGATTTACCATGGAATCCGATGCGAGTTGAACAGCGTATCGGACGAATTGATCGAAACGGGCAGAAGAGCGACTTTGTCAGCATCTACAATCTGATCACGCCCGACACAGTGGACGCGGACATCTATGAGCGGTGCCTGTTGCGGATTGGCGTCTTCAAGCAGGCGATTGGCGACAGCGAAGATATTCTTGGAAAGATCACGAACGATATTCAGTCCATCGCGATCGACCCGGAACTGTCGGACGATGAACGTCGTGAAAAGCTGCAGCAGTTGGCGGACAACGAGATCCGGCAGCTTCAGGAAGAAGAGAAGTTCGAGACACAGCAATCAGAATTGTTTGGCATCGACTTGCCGTCACAGCAACGATTCGCAGAAGAAGTTGAGAATGCGTCCAGCTATTGGCTGGAACCATCCGCAATGAACAATCTGCTGGAGAAGTATCTCACTTCTCTCAACGGGTCCGCAGCAATTCTTGGAGAGAATCCACTCAAGACATTGCGAACAAATCAGGAGATTCGCAGCCAGCTGCTCAGGGATGCGCGACAGCTCTCGGGCAAGAACAGTGCAGTTCAGCGGGACTGGGAACGCTGGCTCAAAGGCAGCGATCCGCACTTGGCCATTACGTTCGATGGCCAATGTGCCAACGACAATCGAGACGCCCAACTGCTGACACCCGTGCATCCGCTGATTCGACAGGCAGCAAACGCACTTGATTCAGTTGGGAATGTGGAGGTTCATCTTCGGGCGACAGACCCTGAGCTGCCCGAAGGCGTCCATTCCTTTGCGGTCTTTCAATGGGAGTTGATTGGCCTTAGACGTGACTTGGACATCAAGGCCATCGCAATGAATGACGCCATCGATGCAAAGCTGTTGGAGTTGCTGCAGAAGTCCACTGATTGCGAGGGGAACAATGTCCGTCAAGTTGCTGGCAGCGATATCGAGGATTTGGAGTCGCGTCACTATGAGATGTGGAAGGATGCCTTGAGTGCTTACAGACGACGGATTGTCGATCTGGCCAAATTCAAGGAATCAAGCTTGAACGCGAGTCACAAAGGTCGAATCGCAATGCTGCAAGATCGACTTGCCTCTTCAACAGAGGACAAAATCCGCCGGATGCGGCAGGCTGAGATTGATCGCGCAGTTCGTGAATACAACGAGCGGCTGGCTGATCTTCGCAGGAGTTCGGAGCAAGCAGACATCACGACGGAACGAATCATGGTGGGGACGATTGAGGTTATTCACACAAAGTGATCCTTCCGAGAGAAACAATGGCAATCGACTACGAGCAGATCTGCAAGGACAACATCGAAGAATACGGGAAAGGCACACGCCATCTCGAATTCTTTGAGCGACTCTACAGCGATGGCACTCATTTCATCTTCGAGCTGCTACAGAACGCGGAAGATGCTCAAGCAAGTCGAATTGAATTCGTTCTCTTTAACGATCGACTGGAAGTGCGCCATGACGGTCGTCCATTCAATGAGAAAGATGTGCGTGGCGTGTGCGGTGTTGGGGAAAGCACCAAGGGAGATGACCTTACCCAGATCGGACGATTCGGGATTGGGTTCAAGTCGGTTTACGCATTTACGAAGAGTCCCGTTATCCACTGCGGTGATGAGCATTTTCAAATCAGGAACTACGTCCGTCCCTATGCGGTCGATAGGGTCGTGATAGAAAAGCCGTGGACGACGCTGATCATTATTCCGTTCGACAAAACCGATGTGAGTAGCGACTTCGCAGTAACCGAGATCGCGAACCGGCTTCGTTGCCTGAGCGCTCGGACTCTTTTGTTTCTGGCACGCGTGAGCGAGATCGAGTATCGCATCGCAAATGGCGGAAGTGGAACTTACCTGAAAAGTACCAAGCCGTGCATTGAATCAACTTTGGTCACCGTCATCGGTGAGAAAGCCGGGGCGCTCGAAGTCGAAAGCGAGGAATGGCTTGTCTTTCAGCGGTTGATTCTGGATGAGGCCGACGCTCCAGTTGTTGGCGCAAACGGCGCGCCAATACCGCCTGTTCAGATCGCCTTTCTTCTTGATGAGGAAGAAGCGGCAAAAAAGAAGTCAAAGCCGACGCAGAAGAAGGGCACGACACGAAACCATTGGACGGGCAAACGGATTAGCTCACTCACTAAGTCCCCTCTCGTCGTCTTTTTTCCGACGGAGAAAGAATCGCAATTGGGGTTCCTAGTTCAAGGTCCGTATCGCACGACACCAGCTCGCGACAATATCCCTTCACACGATGAATGGAACCAGAAGCTCATCGACGAAACGGCGAGCCTGCTTGTCGAGTCAGTTCTGCCAAAACTCAAAGAGATGGATCTGCTGACAGTCAGCTGCTTTGATGCGTTCCCGATCGACATGGATGACTTTCCAGAAGATGGATTCTTTTTCCCGATTGCTGACGAATTCCGATCTGCACTGGAGTCAGACGAATTACTGCCAGCAGCGGATGGATCATTCGTCGCGGGCGAGCAAGCTGTCTTGGGAAGAGGCGAAGATCTGCGAAGCCTGTTAGGCAACGATCAGCTCAAATTCTTGTTCGATCTGAAAAACGACGTGAAATGGTTGTCGGGCGAAATTACGCCCGACAACGCTCCCACGTTGCGAGATTTCCTTCGGAACGAATTGAGCATACAAGAAGTCACTCCTGACTCATTTGCTTCAAAAGTCACAACGGAGTTTATGGACCAGCAGTCTGATGAATGGGTTACATCCTTCTACGGATGCCTTCTATCTTGGGAGGCGCTGTGGAAACCTCGTCGTGATTCGTGGAACCGTGCAACCCTGAGAGATCGCCCGTTCCTGAGACTGGAAAGCAATAGTCATGTTACTCCGTTCGACACGAACGGCCACCCCAATGCCTACCTGCCGCTCAAAGGCACAACTCAACTGCCCATCGTCAGAAGAAGTGTAACCGCCGACAAATCGGCACGAGACTTCCTGACAAGGCTGGGCATATCTGAACCGGATATCGTCGCCGAAGTCATCGAAGAAATCCTGCCACTGTATCTCAGTTCCGATACTGCTCCCTCAGCAGCTGATCATGCTGAACACATGAAAGAGATTCTGGCGGCATGGTCAACGGACTCGATCGTCAAAAGAAAGCAGTTGGAGGACAAGCTTAGTGACACTCCTTTTGTGCGATATCACTGTCGAGAGACTGGCGTCTACGGCTATGCTGAGCCGGGCGATGTTTACTTTCCTGAAGACGATCTGTTGATGTATTTCGAAGGGAACGAGGACGCGAAATTCATCGTAACGTCCTACTCGAAAGGCGTTCGGCAATTGCTCGCTGAATTGGATGTTACGGATGTGCCACGGTGCTTTGAGGTAGCGCACGGCAATCCTCCGCAAATGCATTACTCCACAGGAGAGCCACGAATCAAGAACTTTATTCTCGACGGATTAGAAGTTTTCTTGGTGCGGCTGACTAAAGAGAAAGACATCGCTGTGCGGACCAGCATGGCGTCGCTCCTCTGGCGATACCTGCAAGCTCACGCTGAGTCAAACCCAAACTGTTTTCTGGCAACTCGCTACTACTTCTATTACTCACAAAAACAACAGGAGTATGACGCTCTGTTTGTCACAACTTTGCAAGAAACAAAGTGGATTCCCTTTGAAGATGGCTTTGCAAAGCCGCCTGACGTCTCGATTGACCAACTCCCCAAAGAGTTTGAGCCAAATCAGAAGCTGATTGCGGCGCTCAAGATCAAGCCTGATCCAACTCAGCAGGTAGAACAGGAGCGACAAGCGCAGCGCAATCTCGCAAAGGTGTTGGGAATTAGCTTGGAAGATGCGGAGTTTATCCGTCAGAACCGAGACGAATTTGAGCATTTTCGACAGGCAACGTTGCAACGAGCTTTGCATCAACAGGTCATCGAAGACGCCCCCTCTCGTAACAGAGAGCGGCGACGAACAAAGTTACTGGAACGACGGGAACGCGCTCCGACGAAGGAGAGCGTTATGAAACTTCGGGCTGTCCCGAACTATTCTCGATCTGAGATCGACCGGCAGGCCCTCTTTGCGTTCTATCACGACGAAGATGAGGGGGTCGTATTCTGTCAGATGTGCCTTGATCCGATGCCGTTCGTCAAGAGAAACGGAGAAGACTGTGGCGAGTGCGTTGACCTGTTCACCCAAGGATGGGCCGATGCGAATGATTTTGAACTCAAGGTGCTGACCTCTCTCAATCTGGTGCTGTGTCCGGTTTGCAGTGAGGTTTACCGAGACTACGTTCATAAAGATCTTGGAAGGCAGACGGATCTGTTCGAGCACCTTACTACTGGAGACGACGAAAAGTTCGTTGTATGCGAGAGCGATATCCGGCGAGACCACAAGGACTGCGTTCTTCATTTCAATCAGACACATCTGGGAGACATCAAAGACTGCCTTGACAGCGTGAATGATCAGGACGCTCAAGACGGCTAATGCGCCTCGTGACGAATACAAAGTGAGACCTGCTGATGCTCAAAGCAATAGAACTCGAAAACTTCAAGGCATTTGGGGAGCGCAACCGTATTGAATTCGCGCCTATCACGCTCATTTTCGGCGAGAACAGTGCTGGAAAGAGTTCGATTCTTCAGGCCGTGAGTCTGCTGAAACAAACCCGTGCAAGCCGCGACAAAGGGGCACTGCTCCTGCCTCGCACCGATGGAGGCATCGTTGATCTCGGCGGATTTCGAGAATTGGTGTTTGATCATGACCTGAATCGGCCTGTTGCGATCCGTGTGGACTTCGCATCCGACCACTCGCATCGTGGACGTTTCGCGCATTCTGCTGGCACTGATAAGGAGGAGACGGAGTTTCTTGGAGTAGAAGTCCAGCTCAAACGGCCATCCGAAGATGACGAGGTTCAACTCCAATCTCTCACGCTGCATTCGTCCGCTGCGACGGGGAAGGTTGCGGACTTTCAGCCAATCGATTTACCACCCGATCAGCTCCGAAGAATGGCCCGTGAATCCCACGCAATGCTTCGATCGCATCGCGTTGCTCGTCCCTCAGAAGTCCGAGCGGCGAAATGCAGCTTTCTGACAAGCGATGCATCATTTTGGTCGGACATATTCGAACGGACGAAGCGGCGTGCCGAACAGATTGCCGAAGAACTCGGGCAACTTCAAACAGAGACGCAGGAAGCCCCGCAACAGCGATCACTTTTTAGAGAGGTGGACGTCGATCAGCAACAATGGCTGACTCAGATCGAAGCGGCCATTCGCTTCTACAAGTCTGATTTCTCAATTGATGCATTTATTGAACGAATGATGCGTGCGGAACGACAGACGATTGTCGCGATGGATGGGTTTCTGCCGCTTCCGATCAGGGAACGAGAATCTGGTGGATTGCCAGAGTTGGAGACCTTTCGCCGTTATGGCCCGTCACGGATTCGAATGCGGGATCTGACACTCGATCTGATGGCGTTCGCTGTGGAATGCGGCAGGACGCTTGATACGACGCTTGAGAATATCTACCCAATGGGTCCATACAGACGACCGCCCGAAAGGTGGTACATGTTTACCGGCACAAGTCCCCAAGATGTTGGTTATCGTGGGGATCAGCTGCCTGACCTTCTCTTCAGACGTCCCGACATCGTTGCGGAGACCAACGAATGGTTGGACAAACTAGAGATCGGATACCATCTCAAGGTTCAATCTGTCGGTGAACGTTCGCGAGCTCTCTTTGAAGTGCGATTAATCGATCAGAGACGTGGAAGTGAAGTGGACATTGCTCTCTCCGACGTTGGCTTTGGGATTAGCCAGATTCTGCCGTTCATCGTGCAAAGTCTTGCTGGCGAAAGACAGATCATTACGATCGAGCAACCCGAAGTTCACATTCATCCAAGATTGCAGGCCGATTTGGGTGACCTGCTCGCCGCCGCGGTGAAAGAACCGCGAGGCCATCGATTTGTCATCGAAACTCACAGCGAACACCTTGTCCTTCGAATGCAGCGTCTCATTCGTCTTGGCCAACTCATGCCAGACGATGTGTCCATTCTCTATGTGAGGCGCGGCACAAATGGGTCGCGAGTCGAACGTTTGCATCTCGATAACGACGGTGATTTCATCGATGACTGGCCCGGCGGCTTCTTTCCTGAACGTTTACGCGAATTGATGTAGGGGGCACTATGATTGTCAGTGCCGTTGCCGACCCTACGGCCTTTGGCCCAAGTGGTATCACGGATGAGCTTTCCAAGCGAGAAGCCATCGCGTTTCTGAACGGTATCGTCGCGAACGGCGTGTTACTCGATGAGCCAACAAAGGAATTGTTGCGACTCGCTATCAACGAGGCATCCCAACTCAGCACCAATATGGGGCAACGCCTTCAGCTGTTGCTCGTGGAAATCAAGAAGCAGCATAAGAAGCTTGTTGTGACTTGTGACCAGTCTCGCTGGCAACAACAGAATACTTCGACGATCCCATTGAAGTGCGCTGCCGTGGCCGAAATACTCAAGGCGGACCTGATCGTAACGCAGGCGGGACATCTCGCAGCAATTCAAACTGCTGTAGTTGATGGAGCAGAAATCAGCTTGCTCCGAGATGCCAGCCAAACACGATTTGAAGTATCACGACTCCGGCTACTGCAGATCCCGAAACCACTGGATGAATTGACGTTGGCTGAGATTGAAGAATTCGTCGGGAGAGCGTTCAAATACGCCTCGACCATTCGATTCTTCGACTACCGAATGATTGGGTCACCCCAGCGCACTTCAAGGTATGTCGCCGGAATGCAGTTTTTCATCGCCATTTGGGAGAGGTGGTGCGTCGTAGGCCATCCGAGTTCCCGGCGCGTTGAGGTTTACACTGTTGGAAACACGCAAACGCAAAATGGATTTCTCGACGGAGCCGCTGCTGATGCCTTACTCGCGTCAAGCATTCAAGGGCCGCTGAAGGCCGCAACAGGTGCGACAGTAGATCGTTTTGTAAAAGAAGATCGCCAACCAGCCATATTTCACGCGCGTGGGTTCGAGGCGCATTGTAGAGCGTTCACAATCGACCCCGGATTTGACGCTGTCGCTGCCCGAGGCGCAATCCGCCGATGCCTATTGAAGGTGGATCTCGCTGCGGAAAGTCACTTCGCCGACTGCCGCAAGTTAAAAGCTCTGCCGTAATCAGTGCAATGACCACGTGGGGGTTTGTGGACCAACAAGCCGATTTGTGGTTCGTCTTTGCTGGTCTCTGTTCGCAAGCTGAATCGAATGGAGTTAAGTTGTTCCATTGTTATACCTTGCGACGTATTCTGCGGACCAGTCGAGTTCTTGGCACGGACATTGCGTTTCTTCCTTTTGAATCATTTAACTACCTTTCGGAAGGGGAATCGCATGTCAGTTCAAATCGCCGACCAAGTCATTTCGAATCTCGATCTCAGCCTCGTGATCACCGACCGCAACATTCTGTCTTATCTTGTTCAGTTTGATGATGAGGTCACTCGGTCCGAAAAGGCCATCGAGGCATTGAAGGTTGGAGTGATTGCGATTCAGTCGGCAAGCCCGACTCTTGACACCACGGTGGTTCAGGCACACTTTGGTGAACTTGAATCACAGATGCGCGAATCACTGACCACGTTCCAGCGAGACGTCAAAACTGACCTGACGCGGTACTTTGCTGATGGCGAAGGCATTGTCCCAAAATCGATTGAAGATTTCTTTGGTCAGTCGGGAAAACTGGCCGGAACTTTCCAGCGGTTCTTCGATCCAGAAGACGGGAGATTGTCGCAACTGCTTCGTAGCCAAGTCGGTCCTGACAGTTCATTTGGAAAGTCACTCGACCCTCAGAACAAGCAGGGGGTCATCGCAATTCTTGAAGCCCGTGTTCAGGAATTGGTGGAAGCAAAGCTGGATGACGTTTTGAAAGAGTTCTCGTTGGACGAAGACGGGTCCGCTATGTGTCGCCTGCAGAACTTAATGGCGACATCGTTCGAGAAGATCAATCGAGCGTTAGGGCACAGCGACGGCACGCAGGAAGAGGCAAAAAAAGGTCATCTGAAGGGGATTCGGTTCGAGAAAGAACTCTACGATGACTATTTTGTTCCCTGCTGCGTCAATCTCGACGACGAACCGTCGCTGGTCCGTGGCACGTCCGGAATCATCGATGGATGCAAGACCGGCGACCTTTTGTCGACTCTTGGCGAAACCACCGGGGCACCCGGCGAAAAGATCGTTGTCGAAGTAAAGGAGAAGGCGATGAAGCTCAAAGAGGCCATTGATGAGCTGCAGGATGCGAAACGCAATCGAAGGGCGGCGATTGGAATCTTCGTCTTCGCCCGTGGATGTGAGCCGAGTGATGTTGGGGATTTCCGGCGAGTAGGCGAAGATTTCTACTGCACAGTGGACCGAGATGACCTTGCGGCAAGCCGTCCACTCATCTATTTCGATGCCGCTTACAAAATCGCAAGAGCGATGGTCGTGGCGGCAGCTAGAAGTGGATCGGCTGAAGAAGTCGATCTCAAATTCATCGAAGAGCAGGTTGATTCGCTCGCTGCATGGTCAGGTAGGATCGAGGACATGTCCACAAAAGCGCGGACAATCCAGAAAAGTGGAAAGCTGATCGAAGAATGTGCAACTGACCTAAAAGCCGAGTTTGATCGGCGACTTAAGGACATTCAGCGGGCACTTCGCAGCTAATGGTGGGACAGCTGCTTTCGGCAATCAAGGCAGATTGCGATTTCGGAATCGATTGGCCTGATCTCTGATCTAATCGCTCGTGCCGAGAGTGACTCCTTAACGATAGCCTAGTGAGTCACACCCCTCGTCGAACTCATCGACAAGTGTCTTCCATAGACTGCTCGGTGGGCTGCGCTATTGGGAGATGCGAGCCGTCCTCAGCCAGATTGCCGACCAAAAACTCTTCAAGACCCTCAACATCAATGTGATTGAGCAGCAGGTCGACAACCGTTTCTCGGTCGAAATACGCAACAACTGCGTGTTGAGCAGCTTCTAGGCCATATTTGTTGACATAGTGCCAGTACACGTCCTCTGCCGTGCGTGACTTGTCGTCCTTACAGTCGCAGGTGATCCGTTGGCTGCTGATGTCGCATTCGCCTTTGTGTGGCTGGCCCACGGACAGTCCGCAGTAGGGGCAGTTTCTTCGAGTCGTCATTATTGCACTTCCTACCTTCACTTTCAGAGATGTACTGGCGGTCCACCATAAGCCAACTTCATTTGGCCTCAGTCGTTACCACTCTCGATCTCGAAGGTTGAACCAGCCTGCCTTGTCATCCTCGACCTCGGTGAATCCGTGCCGTATCACAAAATCGATGAAATCTTCGTCCATCTCGCTGTCGTCGCTGCGTGCCTGCCTGTGCTGATGTGAAAGTTCTTCAAGCAGATCGAAGGCTTCATGGAGCGACGTCCCTAAGGGTGGCATTACGAACCCATCAACAGCTGGAGCGTCAATACATTCCTTGTCACTGAGTAAGGTGATTATCGGTCTCGACTGCGAGTCTCTTTGGCGAGTTGTGTGAGTTACCATTTTGATACTCCTTCTGGATCGTGGTGGAATCGGTGAACATCATTGTCTTTCTGCGTGACTCGTCAGGCGGAACCAGTCATTGTGACTTCTCCATCGATTACGCCAGCAGCATGTGCCATCAGCAAGTGGGCTTGCGTCTCGTCCCAACATTTTGCACAGAGCAATTCCTTTCTCCTTGAGAATGTCGTTATTGTGCTATTGCATTCAGAACGTCGATCGTTCAGTCTGCCTTCGGATTGACAGACGCGTCGTGCAACCGCTCGAAGTAGTCGTCAAAGGTCTCTATCTGGTCCAGCTCCTTCGGCGGGCGCGGTGAGCACGGCTCTCGCTCCATGAACTCCACTGCCTCCCATTCCCCAAGAAATACCTGTCGGTCTGGGTCGGTGAGATACGGGGGAGACCATACAGCTTCCCGCAATTCGCTTTGTCGAGCAGCTGCAAGACGCAGTTCGTGATCTCCATTCAACAGCATTTCCAACTCGCATTGAATCGGGCGAAATGTTCGGTCGTAACCACTCCCTCTTGAGGTCTCTTCCGGCTGCTGTAGCCAACGATCCAAGAGAGAGACCTCAAACTCCCAACGCGGTTCGTCAGGTACGAAATCTGTGTTTGCCGTTTCAGCGATGCGGCGGTGAAGAAGCTCGTCACACAGTTGCCGCCCAAGCGTGTTACGCAGAATTTCAAAGCGACTGAATAAGTGCGGCCGGAAGGCACCAACGTCGGTGATAACTTCCCGCGAAAGCAAGGACGCCACCACTAGCAATTCTTCACGTGATAGCTCAATGTCTCGTTCGATCTGCTCAAGGAAGTAGTGCATTGCCGGGTGGTCCACTCGATGGCGACCTCGAAGATGAAGTGACGGTAAGAATGGTAGCGCATCAATTTCCGGATCGGCCCACCCATCGCGCCGTTCGTCGAGTAGCTCTCTCAATACGACATCTTCGTCGACCATGTAACCCTCGACGCCTTTCAGCTGGATCTCGCGCCCGCGATAACGCTGATTCACCCAGTCCAGCAACGCGTCGGCCGACATTCGTGTGGCAGTGAAAAACTCCAGTCCGAAAGCGACGCCCGACTCATACATGAGGCGCTCGACAGCACGGGTTTCACTCCAGTCGTGCAGATCGAAGTATACACGCCGATGGTGAAGGAGCGGGCTGTCGTCAGGACAGACTTTGAAAGGTCCGAAACGCTCGTAAGTGACTTCGCCGTTCACAAAATCAACTTCGTGAAATTGATCGACATATTCGCGATGAAAGCGAGCCGTCACTCGCGCGGTCTGGTATTGCAACGAAAGCCACTCGACAAAATCGAGCGGAGGGTCCCACTTGAGGACACCTTTCCACACTGCACGTTTCCAGCAAGGCGGCTCATCCCAACCCCAGTCGCGATCAAGTGGTTTGCCCACGATTTCTGAGAAGTGCGTGACGCTGATCTCGCTTCGTCCGCCATGTAAGCGAGTGAACTTCCTTAACAGATCTCTGACTTCTTCGCGCTCTTCCGGCGTGCAGTCCATGAAAATTGTGCAGTCACAATAGTTGGCCATCCTGTGTCCCTTTCGTGTGTCGAAGGTAGCGAGCAAAAACGCCTGCAGACGACGCAGGCGAACGACGAGGATTAGACCGCACCGGGAGCCACGCGCCGATCGGTTCTGATCGGGGCATGATCGGGGCATGATCTTGCGTGAGATGGACAACGCTATTGCGATTCGAGAAGCCGCAAAATCACGTCAAGAGTGACGATGACGAGAAGTGTGCGTTGCACAATACTGAGTGAAACAGGGACGCTGAGGCTTGTCGCCAGCGTTCATAGTTGCAGCGAGTTGGTAGAGACTCTCGGTGAAACGAGCAGGGTCTCTTTGCTCAGATCATTTAGGCACTTGGACGGACAGGCACAGTGCCCGGGAGCGTGGCTTACGAACGCGGCTGGAGGATTGCCCTCGCCACAAATGCGAGTGTTCTCCTGCGGATCGGCATGTCCTGTCCCCTCAATTCAAGCAACGGCATCTGGCATTCGAGCTGCGGCAGTGGGTGCGAGGTCGGGGGAGCGTCCTATCCCTGACCACAAGTTGACCAAGTCGCAAGTTTGCGGTTGTCTTGGGTGCCAAAATGGATCACGTCCTCACTCAAATGTCTTTCGTTCAAGCTTTCGACCGTGTTCCTCAGGCAGTCCGGGGCGTTGTAGTCCTCGATTTCGGAACGACCGAGAAACGGATTCTCGATCTCTGCAGGCCATCCGGCTTCTTGAAAGGCATCAAGAAGAATTTGTTGGCTTTCTGCAGGCTTGTCAAAGCATTTGATCAACTGGTCGTCGAACCAAAGTGTGCCGTGGTTACCCGATCTACTGTCCCAGTAGGGCCGACTTGGCTCGGCGGGAAGATTCAACTCTGGAGTGCCGTCGCGTGGCCCCAAGTCGATGAAATAATCTGGCGCGAGGCAAAATCTGATGAATGCTGACGATGCAGAAAACACATCATGTTCGAGCGTATTGAGGACGGGATGGGAGTGGTAACGTGCCCCGCTCTGGCGACATTCAGTCATTCGAGTTGGTACATCATCGATGTCACACCCGAGATCGTCATGTCGCCACCACGAGCAGCGTCCGCGAAGAGAGTCGGTTGGAAAGCGGTAAGCCCACTCGTGGACAAGTTTCAGCCATCCGAAATTGTATTCCTCGACAGAGAAGTTAACGAAGCGAAGTGCATCACAGCGAAAACCTGCCAGTGATTTCTCATAGTGCAAATCACGAAGCTCCTTCAGGATTCGGTAACCACCGCACGCCAGCTGTTCGAAGCGTTTCAGGAATCCGCGTGCTGCCAAGTCGAAGCCAAAGAAGCGGCTGCACGCGCTCCGTGACGGCCACAAGGCCCAATGTTCCCAAAGTGCGCCGTCAACGCGGCGATTGTTCTCGGTAAAGGCAGCATATTCCTCGATTGACCAGTCTTCGCACTCTGGTCCCCAAATGAGATCGTGGAACAGTGGTATCGAGGCATACTCATTGAACTCGTCGCCCAATCGTTCAAGTGCCTCTCGAAGGACCGAATATCTGCTTCTCATTTGGCCACATTCCCTGAAGCTTGGAACGCGCTTCTTTCTGATCTCGACTTCAGGTGTCGAAATACTGCGCTTTTGGAAATGCCGACCTCCTCCGCGATTTGGCGGACGGACTTTCCGGCATCTTTGAGGTCGAAAATCCGTTTGATCTTCTTGAGGCTCGTGTACTGCTGAGTGGGTTGTGCAAACAGGTCATCGGGAGCAGCATCGAAGACCGGACGAAGGACCTCTTCCAGCTTGCGCTGAGCGTTGAACACCTTGGGAAAGGGGATGTTCGTGTACAACCCGATCAGGTCATCTGTCCTCACTGGAGAGCCGTGGCATAGGAAGATACCAGCAACCTCGCCGTCCGCGACTTGGCGAACAAGGTTCGCTGCAGTTTTACGCAGCTTGCCGATGCTGAGACTGGGGAATGATGGATAGTCGGCTTGAATCCGTTTGGTCAGGTCCTGCCATCGGCGAGTGAAGTTCTGGCTGCGATTGCCCCCCGAAGTTTGCTTCAGGAAGGGCGTTCCTCGATCGGTAACCAGCAAGACCGCGTCCGGAGTGGCATTTCCAATTCTCTCCCTTCGAGCGCGCGCCCACTTGATCGCCTGAACCGTCTGAGGCCAGAGGAGCCATTCGCCCGGTATCCCCGTCTTTGGGCGTGCCATCAGAAGAAAGCTGTCTTGTTCCGTACCCTCGAAGCTATGCAGCAGCTTCTGTTGAGCCAACAACTCGTGGTGAGGATGCTGTTGATCCAAAAACAAGTCGCGTAGCTCGATGCGACCCTGCTCAGCTGGTCCGAAGCCAAGGTTTAACCCAAGCAGGAAGAGCAGCCTTTCGTTTGGGGTCGCGTACTCGTTCAGCAAGCACAGTTCGCTGATCGTGTAGGTGGCGACCTGATGGGTGCCGTTCCTCTTGTTTTCTTGCGCCGTCGTGCGAACGCGGAGATTCAATTCATCAAAGTCCGGTGGCTTCCGCCAACCGAAGTCAGCGGAGCGGTTCAACCAACGGAAGAATCGCATCAACTCAGCAATGTGGTGCTGAGCAGTTTTCTTGGTGATCGGCCGTGGCGGATCAGAGTTCTTGACCAGAGGTCGCGTTCGCCACACATCGATAATTCCCTGAACCGCGTCGAATGTGTTCAACGTGCGCAGCTGGACGTTTTCGTGACGCTCTTTCAACCTGCCGATGTTCTTCAACCGCATGTGACCGTAGTCGGAAACGTCGCTTGACCCCGGAATTGTGTCGTCACGCCTGACTTGCTCCGCGTAGGCGTCGAGCGCCTCGTGAAGAGTTTCTTCCCCGGCCATAACTTCGGAAGCTGAGAAGCCACCGGATCGAAGCAGAGCATCCTCCATCTCCCGTCGAGTCTCACCGATGCGACTTCGCATTGCCCTCGCGGCTTTCCGGCGGGCATCTTCGGCACCGTCTTTATAGGCATCCTCTTCTGCTGGTTCGGGAAGAAAGGCGACCATCGGGAAGGCATTTTGCAGGCGGTGGATGTAGCGAGCATACACATCGGGGGCGTTCACCTTCCCTCGTGGCACAATGACGCGGTAGTCGCCGTCCGCAATGTGCTTGCCGATGTCGAGAGTCAGCTCGTCCCAGAGAGGTTCCCGGCCGAACTTTTCTTCCTCCGTCTCGACCGCGAGCCACAGCTCTTCGAGCCTCGCGATTCGGCGCTTCACTTCGGCTTCGTCACGAGACTTGATGCGAAACTTGTGCTGAACCTTTTTGCCCTCCTTATTGAGCTTCCAGCCGATTTCGCGAGGCGTGTGTCCGCGATCGTCTTTCTTCCGTGAGTCTGTAGTGCGAACTGGCATGGAAACGTCCCTTACAGATTGGATATTATGGTCGGACAAAAGAAATGCTAGGACGAGTCCGACCTTTGGGCAAGGGCTATCCGACCAAATCGACAAGAATTATCCGACCATTGGCCGTTCTGGGACAGAGGCGTGTCCCGGTGGAATTATCGCAACATCAATAAAAATAACCGCTTGCGTCAAACGCAAGCGGTTGTTAAGAGTGGAGGCGGGGGGAATTGAACCCCCGTCCTGTGAGCCCTGGGATGTAGCTTCTACGTGTGTAGGCACTTGTTTACGCTCCTCGCTGTCCTTGGAACAAGTGTCCCATCCGCAGACAGCCAGACCACCACGAGTCTTATTTCAGGCGTAGCGGCCGTTGACCTGAAACCAGTCTGATTTTGTAACCGGGCTTCGGACTCCTCAGACGGGGATTCCTTGTCCGGGGTCACCTAATTAGGCAACCATTGCAAACTGCTTATTGGCAGTTATTGTTGTGATCAGCTTTTTACGTGGCCAACTGATCAACCACGACACGCGACCAGCACCCCGCGGAAAACCAGTCGAATCCGATCGCCCCCGGTGTCCTTCAAGATAAGGATTATAGTAGCATCCCATGATGATAGATCAAATGCCGCAGGGCAAATAGATGCATTCGGGTGTAGGAGCGGATTTCGGTAATTGGATTTTTACGGTGTTTCCCAATAGATCTGCCATTGGTGGCTGTAGAGCAGGCTGCACAGGCCGGCCATGCGGTTGATCCGTCTGGTACGCCAGCGGGCCGCGTTCGCTTTGAGTCTGCGGCCGATCAGGTTCTTGCAGGCTCCC
>Ga0182738_1001112_pt1 | contig 34524 bp, 33 predicted proteins | sample eDN5th30CBELigMG_FD_128876 | JGI IMG/M metagenome (GOLD analysis project Ga0182738, IMG submission 128876) | Enriched Miracle-Growth compost microbial communities from Emeryville, California, USA - eDNA 5th pass 30_C BE-Lig MG (version 2)... ...
GCCGCCGACTTCCTTCAGATTCCGCGTCGCCACGGACACCCTTGTCTTAAGCTAACCTCTACTACTGCCTTCGAGGCTCGGGACTTTCACCCTAGAGATTACACCCATGCCGGGCACACTAGATTAAAAACAAGCTGCACATTGTTGCAGCTTGTTTTTTATTGAAGCAGCGGTAGATTTTTGCTGGTTAAAAATCAAAGGCCAAAAACAGAAAATAACGATGCCCAAACAGAAACAATAAAACCAATTTCTATTAAAACTCCTCTTTTTCCTTTCCAAACTTGTCATTTCGTGTTTCGCTTCTCTTTCTGTTTTCTTATATGGTAAATACACCTAGGAATAAGCAAGAAAAGCGCTTTTCAAAAAGGAAAAAAACATGAAAGAATACAAGTTTGAGCATTTAGTAGAACAATTTACTCCAATGATTCACCATATGATCCGTAAGCTAGCTATTTATACAAATAAAGAAGAATTTTTTCAAATAGGATTAATCAGCATCTGGGAAACAACCCATACCTTCCAGCCAGAAAAAGGTGCATACAGCAGCTACCTCTATCAGCACATGTGGGGCAGATTTGTAGATGAATTAAAAAAACGAAAAAGGGATCAAGAAAAATTGATTCACCCAAAAGAAGAATTCTGGTCCCTGCTTGAATCCCCTCCCCTTTATAAAGAAGAAGAATATGCCATCCGCCAGCTATGCAAACCGCTGACGGATTGCCAAACAAAATGGGTTATTTACACGATTATTTATCAGTGGACAATAAAGGAAATTGCGGAAAAAGAAAAAGTATCTCTATCTGCCGTAAAATGTTGGAAAAAAGGGGCTTTGGAGAAGCTGCGGCAGCTTGTAAAAAAAACCAATTTTTAAAAATATTAATTACTGAATAATGCCACATGCAACGAATAAACTTATGCATAAATACTTAAGAACAAATAGCCTTTATACGTGCTTGATCAGCCAGTAGCAGCTTCACCAGATAGAGAACAGGAAATACAATCAGAATGGTGGTTTAATCAGGAAATGCTGCTTCTTTCACGCCGTACCCCTTATTTTACACCATTAATTCAACAATAATTAATATCAAAAAGGGAAAAGTGATAATCGCCTTTCCCTTTTTTCTTTGGCATTTTATCCATTAATATGCTTAGCCGTTATAGTTTTTCCTCTTTTGATTCAATTTTTTAGTTATTGCGGCTATTCCCCAAAACTTTGCTTCATTTTTTATCTATATAGCTATTTTTCGACAAAAAACAACAATATTCATGCTCACTTTCTGGTAAAATAATAGATTAATAATAAAAGGAGGTTGCCTAATGGAAAAGTCTCCAGAAGAAGTAAACACAGAACTAGAAGCAGGCCAAAAACATTATTCTGAAGAAAAATTTTGGACTAAATTAAAAAGATACGGCAAAAAGGCTGGTGCTGCCGTTATATATACAGTATTGCTTTTGTACTTTACCTTACAAAATCCAGAGGTTCCAGCCAAAACAAAAGCAACTATTATCGGCGCATTAGGCTATTTCATTTTGCCGCTTGATCTTATTCCTGATATTGCAGCAGGCTTTGGATTTACCGATGATTTAGGTGTGTTAGGAATTGCCCTGCTTCAAGCAGCCATGTATATAAATGAAGATATCAAAGCCAAGGCAAAAGCAAAACTTGCAGAATGGTTTGGGAGCAATGTAGATACGTCTGAAATTGATAAAAAAATATAGTAGACTTCCTCTTACAAAAAGGACGAAAATCTGTCTAATAAGTCTCAAAAATAATGACTTTTTCTTCTAATGAATAAATCTAATTTTCCTCGTTTCCTTATAATAATTTGCAAAGGAAGTAGTTTAAAATACCAAAACAGAAATTGCATCGTCTCCAATCTCTGCTGCAAATAAAAGAGAAAAATTTTACTAATTACAAAGCCTCCATAATCCAGTGCTAGAATAGGAGATTGCTTTATTAGCAATTTGCTTTACTATATAAAGCGAAACTTCAATCAGGCTTTTTACTCAGCAAGCTTCTCTCCACCTAAATTTCCCGTTTTCTCTCGTCATTTCTTAAGCGAGGTTCAAAAGTCCGCGTTAAACAGTGATGGGTAGTGGATTAAACACTCTTTTAAACAAAGAAAATAGGGGATCAAAATTATCTGCCTAAATTAAACAAGGGACTTGCAAGGGAAGAATAATCCCTCGCAAGTCCCTTGTTTAAATCTGTAAAAGCACCAGACACCAGAAGGTTAAGCAGATGTCCTGGAATCTTTTGAATTATAGCGCATACCATTAACAGTTGATGGAACTGTTAACACTAACAGCGCTCCAATAATTAAGAAAATTACTAAAGAGTAAACCCCTGCATCTTGGTTCATATACTGTATAATAAAACCAACCATATATGGTCCAACAAAGCCGCCCATATTTCCTAAAGCATTAATTAATCCGCGTCCAGCACCTGCAACTTCAGCTGGCAAAAGAGCTGCCGGCAAAGTCCAGAATGGGCCTGTAGCTGCCTGTAAGAATGTACCGCAAAGGACCATAAAGCCGTAAGAAACCCAGACATTGCTTTCAGTAAGAATAGATAAAGTAAGACAAGCAGCAAAGCTAATAATAGGAATAATTGTATAAAGCTTTCTGTTCATCGTTTTATCGCAAAGATGCGCAAAGATATATTGCCCAATAATGGTCATAATGTATGGGAAGATAGAAAGCATACCAACCATACCCATGCCGCCTTTTGTGAGCTCTTTCAACAAAGTAGGCATCCATAGGGAGAATCCATAGAAACCAACCTGCATAGCAAAATAAATACCAATCAATTTCCACATATTAATATTTGATAAGGCCGTTTTAAAGCTTCCTTTTTTCGCTGAAGACTCATTGCCTTTAATGGCCGCTTGTTCTGCAGCCAAACTCGACTCAATATATTCCAACTCTTCTTTAGTAATCCATTTTGCTTCTCTTGGACGATTACTGATAAGCGGAATCCACACAAAAAGTAATAATAAAGAAACAACACCTTCAATGATAAATAATTCTCTCCACCCCATAGCTTGAAGAATCCAGCCGGATAACGGGCCATTAATGATAGATGCTATAGCGATATTCATCTGAAAGTAAGCGTTTGCACGGGCACGCTCCTTGTCAGGGAACCAGTGGCTTATAATAGTAAGAATAGCAGGATAGACACCGCCTTCTGCAACACCTAATAAAAAGCGAATCCCTAGTAACTGCCAGGCATTTTCGACAAAGCCAGTCAAGGTAGCTAGTCCACCCCAAACAAGAATCGAATATGCGATAAACTTTTTTGCATTGCCGTGCTCGGCGAGATGTCCGCCAGGCACTTGCAACAGTAAATAACCAACAAAGAAAATGCCGGCAGCCAGCCCTGAAACACTGGCAGCCAGTCCTAATTCAGCATCCATGCCTCCTGCGATCGCAAAACTTATATTTGTACGATCGAGGAAGGCAACAATATATACGATAATACAGGCAGGAATAATGTGCAGCCACCTGCCATTAGGGATTTTATTGACACCAATCTTTTCCATCGATAAACCTCCGTTATCAGAAAAATTAGATAGTTGTTTTACTGCTGCAATTCATCTGTGAATCATGATGGTAATATTTTCCCAATAGGCGCAATCAAGCTGATCTCAATTGTTAGCCTTTTGCTGGTGTTAATTTTGCTTCTTCAATATCTTTCTTCAGCCAATGAATTAATTCTTCTTCACGCTCTTGTTCCATTTGCGCTGACAATTCAGGCGTCCATTCGTAATAGCCCTTTCCAGTCTTTGGACCATAGTGACCCTGATCAACCAACTCTTTCATGGCCGGGAATATTTCCTTGCGGTCACATAAATCCTCGAAAAGGTATGAGGTAATAGAGGCATTCGTATTCAAGCCCCCCATGTCCATAGTCATAAATGGACCTGTTACACCAAAGCGTCGGCCAAGACTATATTTAATAGCCGCGTCGATATCCTCCATAGATGCAATCCCCTCTTGCAGGATATACTGTGCTTCTCTAAAAATAGCGTATTGTAGGCGATTTCCAACTGAACCTAATACGTCCTTTTTAACAAGAATCGGTTTTTTGTTCATTGCTGTCAATAGCGCCATAGCACGATCAGCAGTTTCATCAGATGTATGCTCTCCACGCACTACCTCAACCAACGGCATCAAATGAGCTGGAAGCCAAAAGTGCGTTACAACACAACGTTCAGGATTTTTCGTCAATTTAGCGATTTCAGTCGCACTAAGGCCAGATGTATTACTTCCGATGATTGTGCTTACAGGACATAATTCATCCAATTGCTTGAAGTAATCTTGTTTAAGTTCAAGAATTTCAGGAATAGCCTCAATCACGAATGTAGCATCTGCAACACATTCGTTTAATGATTCAGTGAACGTAATAGCATTCATAATCCGTTGCTTTTCATCTTCTCCGAATACATCATAACCAACTAGCACATTTAATTTTGTTTCAAGTCCAGCTCGAGCGCGATTAATATCAGCTTCGTTCGTTCCCCATACTTTGACGTCAAGTCCTGACCAAGCAGCAGTCAACGCAATGGAGTGTCCCATGATCCCTGAACCAACAATAGATAATTTTTCTTGAAAAGACATATTATATTGCACCTCACATTAGTATTTTTTATAAAAACAAGTCATAAAGATTCCTAATCAAACCATCATAAAACTACTAATCTAGTATCTCATTCGCGATAAAACGCTTACTTTATTTCTAAAAAATAAAACGCTTACTTCGAACTCCTAAAAATAAAGCGCTCACTTTATTCTGTGATTGGCTTCAAATTATTCGCTACATATTTATAAGTATTATATATTGCTTTATCTGGATCGATAGCTGTTTCAGGAGTTTCTTCTTCTACCATAATCCAGCCATTATAGCCGTAGTCTACAAGTGATTTCACAATCGCTGGAAAATCAATATCTCCATCGCCCATTTTTTTCCATTCAAAACTCTTTGAGCAGTCTTTAAAATGAACATGTTTAATAATCGGAAGGTTATCTCGGACAATATCAACCGGATTCATTCCACCAGCAGCTATATGGCCACAATCAGGTGTATATCCTATATATCTTGTATCTAATTCCTCAAACAAAACTTTATAATCAGATTTTATTCTAAAATAAGAAGTAGCTGGTGAGGCAGGATGAAATGCCGCAACCACGCCGTTTTCATAAGCCCGTTTTCCTAATGCATTTGCACAACTGATAATTTCTCGTTGTCTTTTTAATAAATCCTCCCTGTTTGGACCTACTCTAGAAGGGACATTTAACATGGCATTTGGAAAGTGTTTTACATATTCTATGTAGAAATCCGCTCTTGCCTTTTCTTCCTCGGACTCCTTATCACTTAGCCAAGTGAATGGTACTGTCAATGATGCTAATTCTATTCCTTTACTATCAAGTTTCTCTTTGAGAGCCTGTGGATCGTTGTTGTATTTTCCTAATAAGGCAACTTGAACATCAATGCCTTGAAACCCAGCATCGCTAACTACATCAATAATATGGTCCAAATTATCAACTTCTTTATCATAATCCAGTACCCATGTAGATGTATGACAACCAAATTTAATCGTCATTTCTTAATCCCCTTTCTAAATTTTCAGATACTTTTTAAACAAAGTCTACTTCCTCGACTTTAATTATTACATGGAACTAAATCCCATAAAATGTATCATTTGATTTTCATTATATATCCATATGTTTTTTATATCAACAATTTTTCTAAAAAAATCTATTAAATAATTATTATTTTTGTATTTACAATGATCATTTGGTGATCATATAATCGATTATATACAAATCAAATGTGCTGACGTTTAAGCCATTGATAACAGCCATCCATTAATAATACTATATTTAAACACCTTTCTCTTTAATATAAAAGGGCATGCTCAGGTGTATTAAGGAGGAAATAAACTAAAGTACTTTGTTTATAGCACTAAGACGCTGGTTACAGATGTCATAAAAGGAGGGACTACGTGCCCTTTCTGATAAAGTTTTATCAATATGTACAGATTGTAATTACGGAAAATATTGAAAATCTTGCTTCAGCTGAAATACTATCAGCTCTTGAGATTATTCGCAATATATCCTATGATATTCTAAACAAGTACACTTTCTTTGTTGATAGAGGAAGTGCATCACCGGCAAATGCTCAACAGCTCCTCTCCATACCATTTATTTGCAAGCGGGATTTTTGTATGTAAGAAAGCATGCATTGGGTTGTGGGCAGTTTACGCATTTCGCACGGATAACAGTTTCCGAAAGGGTAGAGAGTATATGACTGATCGTGAACGGCGATTGCAAGATATTATAAAAATTGTAAAAAGGCATGACAGTGTTTCGGTTGAGAGTTTGCAGGAAATGCTCAAAGTTTCGGGTTCAACAGTTCGAAGCGACTTAAGAATCCTCGTCAAGGAGGGGAAAATTCAACGAGAACATGGTCGAGTTGTTCGTGTTTCTGACTTTAATACAGACGATACGAATGGACTACCTTCATTTGAACATAGGCTTCAAACTCATCTCGCTCAAAAAGAGGCAATTGCGAAAATCGCCGAATCATTCATTGATAACAATGATTCAATTATTTTGGATGCTAGTTCAACTTGTTTCCTTCTTGCAAAGCAGCTTGTTAATTCCGGAAAGACCTTAACAGTTGTTACAAACAGCGTAGGTTCTGCTCAATTGCTGCAAAAAAGCCCAAGACTTCAAGTAATTTTAATCGGCGGAACCCTAGGTGTTCAAAATAATACAGAAGGCACTTTAGGAGCAGGTGTGTTTAACAATTTAAACATTAAAAAGTGTTTTGTTTCTGGCTTTGGTGTGTCTATTCAACAGGGCATCACAGATTTCAGCCTTTTGGAGATTGATCTTAAGAAGAAATTTATCGAAGTTGCACAGCAATCTTATGCATTAATCGACTCAAGCAAATTTGATGTTGTATCTGTTGGCACATTTTGTTCCTTAAATGATCTTAATACAATTATTACTGATAATGATTTGCCAAATGACATGTTGCAAAAATACCAACATAAAGTCGATATTATTACCCCTTCCCGAAGATCATTGGATTCCTCTAGCATTGACTAAACGGACAATATTAAAGTCGATTCTCAAACACTAAGTATTGTGAATGCCATAAAGTGAAACTACAATCAGTGGGGGTTTTCTTTTGTCTCTACTGATTGCAGCCTGAGACCGCTATAAGATATAGGCTACACAGATGCTGCCCCAGGAAGCGGCGCCCTTAGTCTGTGTTCTTTTATATCAGGCTTTTACTCAGCAAGCTTCTATCCACCTAGATTTTTCGTTTTCTCTCCTAATCCCTTGGATGGGGGACTGTCCGTTAAATAGTGATAAAAAGAAAAAGGTCCGCCCCTATCACACAAAGGGACAGACCTTTATTTTGTTAAGATGCTTTTTGCTCGCTCATTTCTGGCTGTATCGCTTCTTTTTTAAAGCTTGGCACCATATTAAACAAAATATTCAATACAATGGCAGTTAAACTTCCTGCTACAATTCCGCTTTGCGCCAAGATGCGCACAGTTTCCGGCAATTTTGCGAATAGATCAGGAACAACCGTTACACCTAATCCCATACCAACAGAACATGCCAAGATAAGCAGATTGCCTTGTTTGTTGAAATCAACTTGGCTTAACATTTTCACACCATATGCGACAACCATTCCAAACATGGCAAGAGAAGCACCGCCCAGTACTGGGGTTGGAATTAATGTAGTAACAGCAGCTACTTTTGGAAGAAAGCCTAAAATAACCAGAATGGTGCCAGCTGCAAAAATGGCGCTTTTTGTTTTAACACCTGTTAACTGGACTAAACCAACATTTTGGGAGTAAGCCGTATATGGGAAAGAGTTTAAAACTCCGCCTAGTACAGAAGCAAGCCCTTCTGAACGATAGCCCCTTGCCAAATCTTTTTCTGTTACTTTTTGCTTTGTAATATCTCCCAATGCTAAATAGACACCTGTCGATTCAATTAAACTCACAATCGCAACTAAGATCATCGTTACAATCGAAGACAGCTCAAAAGTAGGAGCGCCGAAATAAAACGGCTTAATGCCATGGAACCATGATGCTTGGCCAACCTCAGAAAAGTCAACCATCCCCATTAAGCTTGCTGCAATTGTTCCAACAATTAACCCAATTAAAATAGAAATAGTCTTTAAAAAGCCTGTTGCAAATTTATTTAGTAAAAGAATAAAAATCAATACGCCAAATGATAGGATTAAATTTTTTGGATTTCCAAAGTTTTCGCTGCCTTGGCCGCCTGCCATATCATTAATTGCAACCGGAATTAATGTTAATCCAATAATTGTTACAACAGAACCAGTAACAATTGGCGGAAAAAATTTCACTAATTTGCTGAATACAGAAGAAATAATGACAATAAAAACCCCTGAGGCAATAATTGCTCCATAAATTGCTGTCACACCATGCTGCACACCAATGGCAATCATCGGCGATACTGCAGTAAAGGTGCACCCAAGCATAACCGGCAAGCCAATACCGAAAAATTTATTTTTCCAAACTTGAAGCAATGTTGCAATGCCACATGTCAGCAAATCGATTGATACTAAATAAGTAAGCTGTTCAAAAGAAAGATTTAATGCTCCACCGACAATTAACGGCACAAGTACAGCACCTGCATACATTGCCAACACATGCTGCAAACCAATAGACCAAGTTTTTACTGGGCTATTTCCCATGTTTAAATTCCTCCCGCAAATGCTTTTTCTAGTTGTCTGTCTTTTGCAAATTGTACTTTTCCATCTTTTAATGCTTCAATTCTTGCCAATGATTCCAAACGATAGCCTTTAGCGATCAAATCATCAGCTCCCGGCTGGAAGGATTTCTCAATTAAAATGCCAATGCCGCTGACTTTAGCTTGAGCCTGTTCCACCAAGCTTGCAAGCCCCAGCGCTGCTTGTCCATTCGCAAGGAAATCATCGATAATCAGCACATTGTCTCCTTTTGTTATATATTTATTGGAAACGGTAATTTCATTGGACTCTTGTTTTGTAAAAGAATAAACAGTTGCTGTATAAAGGTCTGCTGTTAATGTTAATGATTTTCTTTTTCTTGCAAAAATTACAGGTACATTTAATGCTAAACCTGCCATGATTGCAGGAGCAATGCCAGATGACTCGATTGTTAATATCTTTGTGATAGCCTCATCCTTAAATCTCTCTGCAAACTCCAAACCAATTTCTTTCATAAGAACTGGATCCATTTGATGGTTGATAAAAGAATCTACCTTTAGCACATTTTCACTTAATACGATGCCTTCTGACTCGATCTTGTCTTTTAATAACTTCATTTCCTCTAATCGCTCCTTCAAAAAAATAAGGGAACAGCAGTTTACTACGAAAGTAAGCCGCTGTTCCCTTATTTATATTAGCCGCTTAAAAACAGGCTAATATATATAGGCGCTTACTCGTAGTCAGATAATTTACGGTTATCCGGTAGAAACTCGCAGGCCCTATTCCTGCTATTATACGAGAATATTATTTAAAATTTTGTTTTAGACATTTGAATTATAACGGAATAATTGAAAAATGAAAATAGTTTTTTGGCAAAAGGCGAAAATTATCTATAAAATCTGGCATTATCGTTCATATTTTGCTGAAAAACCACTTCGATTAACTAATTTTTCACAAAAATCATTTGTAGTTTCATATTACTTGTTAATTTAAGAGCCATTTATCTTTTATATTTTAAATTGACTAATAAGCTGTTGAAGATTTTCTGACAGTTCCGCCAATGATTGTGAAGAGGAAGCTATTTCCTCCATCGAAGCAAGCTGTTCTTCAGTTGCTGCTGATATAGTCTGTGTGCTCGCTGCAGATGTCTCGGCCAGCCCTTTTACTTCTTGTACGGAACCATTCACAAGCTCTGTTCCATTTGCTAATTGATTCAACGCTTGTGTGATATCCTCAATTTGCGCCACTACATCATTTACTGCAATTTCAATTTTTTTAAACGTGCTGCCAGCGATATGAACAACTTCTAATCCTGAATGAACTTCAGCAGATGCTTTATTCATTGATTGAAGCGTATTATCTGTATCTTGCTGAATAAGAGTGATTAAATGAGAAATTTGTTCTGTTGACTGAGCAGATTCTTCAGCAAGCTTCCTTACTTCATCTGCAACAACAGCAAATCCTTTTCCATGCTCTCCAGCTCTTGCAGCTTCAATTGCTGCATTTAATGCCAGCAAATTGGTCTGTGCTGATATTCCTGTAATTACATTTGTAATTTCGTTAATTTTGCTTGAACGCTCATTAAGGCTTTTCACAGCATGCGATAAGCTAGCAACATTAGCATTTATTGAATTCATTTGCTCACTAACCTGTTCAATCGCTTTATTCCCTTCTAGTGACATTTGCGAAGCATGAAGAACGCCTTTTGATGCCTTTTGGGCATTGCCAGCAATTATTTCTGTATGTTTTGTTATGTCATCTATTGCGATTGAACTTGCTTCAATCGATTGAACTTGTTTATCAGAACTAAAAACTAGTTCTTGAATCGTTAATGTAGTATGTTCACTAGCACTGCTGCTTTGTTCCGCACTTGCACTCAGCTCTTCAGAAGCTGCAGCCACTTGCTGTGATGAATCACTGACAGCAGCAAGTGTTGCCTTCATCTTCTCTGTCATTTCATTAAAGGAATCCATCAGCTGCCCCATTTCATCTTTTGACTGATAACTTCCTTTAACCGTAAAATCGCCATTTTCAGCTTTTCCCAGCAATTCTTTTATTTCTTGCGTAGGCTTAATAATCATTCTTGCAATCAAACTTCCAAGCAGAATTAAAAGAACCAAAGCTACAATTATTACAACCCATACAAAGACCGTTATTTGCTTCAGGTATGCTTCATTTTGCTTGTTGATATTTTCAGCAGACTCTATTTTCATATCTGAAATTTCTGTAAGCAATTCGGTTACTGCTTTTCTATTTGGTTCATTTTCAGTCAAATATACTGTATAGGCTTCTTCATTTTTATTATCCAGCGCTAATTCTAGCACCTCGCTTCGTGTAGCTGCTAAATCCTTATTTTTTTCTTTATATTCATTTATCATTTTTCTTTCAGTTTCGTTTAGTCTACCAGAGTCAATTTCACTTATAAGTGTAGTATTTTCTTTATTTTTTGATTCAATTTGCTCATTTAACTCTTTATTTCTTGCTGCATCCTCTGTGATCATTAATTCCAGTAAAGATGCATTGATAGCGCGCGTGTTATTTCGAATCTGCATTAAGTTGCTGACAGGCACGAGATTCTCTTTATACATAATTTCTGAAGCCTTTGCCATTTCTTTTATATAATTTAATCCAAACAAACCAACTATACCTAGTGCCAGTATGCTGACTGCAATAATAGTAATCAACTTTTTCGTTATCGACATATTTTTTAATACTCGCATGCTTTTCCCCCTTGATAGTTATTTTCTCACTCCCTGCCCCCATAAAATTTATCGGCTATTCCCTTTATTATATAAGTATAATTAAATCTTATTTTCCTAAAAAGCTTTAGAGACAACACAAAAAGAAAGAATTCATTGTCCTTTGTCAAGGAAACGAATCTCTTCCTGAAAAATGTATTATATAGCCAAACAATATCTACTTATGTAGCAGACTGCGAGGCATCATCCATCCTCTTATTCACTAATTGATAATATAGTCCTGTGATTGTTTGAGTGATAATAAAAAAGACAACAGAGTAGGAAAGTTTATAGCCATTTTGAAAATCAATAATATGCACCTTTGTCAAAAACCAATTTGTTCCATACCCAATCAGCCCCCATATTAGCACATACAAAATGAGCCTTTGTTTCTTTATTTTAAAAAAATCATAAAAATAGATAAAAAAGTAGCCACTTGGTGCTAGATTTAGAAAATAAAGAAAGTCAAAAATTTCATAATGGTTATTATCATTTAAACTGTAGAAATCTATCAGCCCTGTTCCAATAATAATATCGAACAGCATGCCGCTGACAGATCCCCAAATCAAACTTAAAATGGTAATATAGCGAGGCAGTCTTTTTGGCAAGATAAAAAAAACAGTCCACATTCCAATAAGCAGCGCTAATATAATCCACTCATTTAGATCAAATCTATCCCATATTTTCATTAGTTGATTACCTCGCGATAGGCTAGTTTGCGATAGGCTTTATATAGATATACTGCAATAATATGCAATGCAATAAAATAAACTCCATCATATGCCAAGCTCCAATTTTTATAAGAAATAATCTCATAATGACTAGATATCGCTGTCATTGTCAGCAAAAACAGAATGGAAACACACGCAATTAGCGATTTACTAAGCAAAGACCTTCGTTTGCTGATTGCGTTTACAAAAAGAAGGAGAACAAAGGGGATCATAATATACCAAAATAAATTATATGAAATAAAATATAAACGGTTTGTTGTAATTTCTATCAGCTTCCATTCTCCTTCCAGCAGCCAAGAATAATTAATATTAAAGATTAGCATAACTAAATAGACAAAAGTATTATCCGCAATTGTTAAGTTTTTTTTCCATACAGCAAATAAGGAGACAACAAGCCAAGACACTAAGAAGAAGAAAGTAAATTCCATAGTTTTCCACCTTTGTTCATTATGATTAGTTCACCTATTATAGTGACGTTATTATTGCCGTTTTCAGAAAAAAATATCCTTTATTATAAAAAAATGGATATTCCCGTATGCTTTGTTGTTTTTTAATATGGTCAAATTATAAGAACAAGTCGTTCCATTATGCTCCAGACACTCGCTTTCTTCTTGTTCCCTCAGGAGTCGAGCGTCCTCCACTCCATTTCACTAAGTTTATAAAAGTGGAATCAAAATTTACGAACACAAGAAATAAAGCACGGCATAAAGGACAGTAAACTAAACAAGAAACAATACCCAACTGGGAAAATTTTTGCTTAGTAGGAAAAGAACAAATTATGTAATTTCTTCCATGATGATCCGACCATAACCTCCCCTATCATATAACTTTCTCTGCAAGAAAAAACAGCTGTTTACCAAAAATCCAGCTGAGCTTTTATGGCCAAGCTTCTCTTTATCTGATCTGCTTGCATCCGCACTTAGAGATGGAGGCATAAAAAAAAGATAATCCCGCTTTTATGCTGGATTATCCTTCTCTAAGTTCTTGTTAGCTTTCTTGAATCAGCTGCACCCTGCCTACCTGGCCATCTTCTAGCCGAACCTTAATTCCATGAGGGTGAAACGCGGACTTTGTTAAGATATCTTTTACAATGCCTGCTGTTCTTTTCCCTGTTCTTTGGTCTTGCTTCAGCACAATTTCTACACTAGCGCCTGGTGCTATATTTTTTCTATTTTGACCGTTCATTACACACCCGTGCGTTTTCTTTGATTATTTGGCTTTTTCGTTTGCTGGCTGTTCATTTTTTGCATTTTTTGATTGCCGCCTAACATTGCTTTTCCACTCTGTGCCTGTTGCTTTTTATTAGCAAGCTGCTGTCTCATCGCTTCTTGCAAACTGATTTTCTTTTTGCCGGCTTGTTCATTTGTATGATTATCGTTCAAGGAAATTTCCTCCATTATTGTAGAAATAGTTTCACTTTCCTCATCATATCAAAGGATAGAGAATACTTCCAATCCAAAATTTAGACAATAGATGCCATTTCCTTAAATCCACCCATTTCTTTTTGCTTTTGAAATGGCTTCAATTCTATTTTTTACCTCTAATTTACTTAAAGCTTCCGAAATATAATTGCGGATTGTGCCAGATGACAAATACAATAAAGCAGAAATCTCTTTTGCTGTTTTTCCTTCTGCCACAAGAACCAACACTTCTCTTTCTCTCTCTGATAAAGGATTTCCTTTGCCCATATGCCCAAAAATCAGTTCTGATGCGAACTCTCTTTTTCCTTTCACCACTTGGCGGATTGCCTCCGCTAATTCTTCACTTGGTCCATCTTTTAAAAGATATCCATGCACATTCGCTTTTAAAGCTCTTTCAAAATAGCCCGGTCTTGCAAAGGTCGTCAAAATAACTACCTTGCATAAAGAACCGTTCCGCTGCAGTTCTTCTGCTACATCCAAACCACTTTTTAAAGGCATTTCAATATCCAAAAGGCATACATCTGGTTTTAGCTTATGAATCAGCCGAAGCGCTTCTTCCCCATTTTCGGCCTGGCCAATCACCTCAATATCCTCCTCAAAGTCTAATAAAGTTCCAAGAGCACCCCTCAGCATCCTTTGATCTTCTGAAATAATAATCCGTATCAAAACGCCATCCCCTCTTTTTTCTCTCTCTCAATAATTGGAACTGTTATTCTCAGCAATGTTCCATAATCTGAAGTTAAAGATAGTTCTCCCTCTACTAGCTGCAGGCGCTCTTTCATCCCATTCAGGCCGTTTCCTAACAGATTCTTATTGGAAAATCCTATGCCATCATCTGAAATGGTTACTTCCACCTTCCCTTGTTTCAGCAAAATTTGGATAGAACAACATTTTGCACCGCTATGTTTGATAACATTATTAACAGCTTCCTTTAAACAAAGGCTTAAAATATTTTGCGTTAAATGAGGAATTTTGCTGACCATTTTATCCACATCCATATAATATGTGATAGCAGCCGCTTCTAATATCGTTTGCACCTCAACCAATTCTTCTGCAATTGTAATTGCTCGCATATCAGAAACTAATTCCCGAACTTGCTTTAAAGCGCTTCGAGATATTTTTTCCATTTCCTTCGCCTCAAGCTGCACCTTTTCTGGTTTATGAACAGCTAATTTTCCAACAAGCTGGCTCTTTAATGCCAACAAAGATAATGTATGGCCCAATGTATCATGCAAATCTCGAGCAATTCGCATGCGCTCCTCTCTTTTTACCAGCTGACTAATCTGCTCATTTGCCACATCCAGTTGCCTTTCCAAGTCCATTCGTCTATTCATGGAGCGAATGCCAAATGGAGACATCAGCATAATCACAAAAAAAGGAAGATAATAAATCATGCCACTGATCGGACCATCACCTAAATATAAATAATAAAAAAGCGGAATAGTCTGCATTACAGCAAAAATCACAAGTGCTTGATAAAAATGACGTTTATTTTTATAATAGCCAATAAAATTAGCAGGGAAAAACCCCATAAATAAAATATTGGGATTATAAAAGATGCTCAATAAAAAGATAATCCCCATCTGGACACCAATCCAGAATGTATAAATTTTTTTATCCATATACATATAGAGCTGGCGATAGGAAACTAAAAACAGCGCCAAAAGCAGATAGCCAATTACCAGTTTTGCACCTTTTGCTTGCGCTATATAAAATCCCGGCAAAATAAGATACACTAAAAACATATATGGGAAAAAACCATATCTTTCAGGAAATAATATTATCTTTTTTTTAGCTTTCATACACCCTCCTTAAACAGCTTCTTGTTTTCTTCTTATATAAATTGATAGTAGCATAAAAAGGAAAAGATACCCTATCATAAAAAGAAAATTACTGCCATTTGGAAGATGGCCTCTGATAATTTCCCAGGCTCCGTCTGCAAAATGATAAGAAGGGAGCCATTTGGCGATTGTTTGCATCATACTTGGAAATACTTCAATAGGCATCCACATCCCCCCAGTAATTGCCAATGCCATATAAATAAGATTGCTGATCCCGGATGCTGTTTCCACTTTTTTCATTGTTCCAATTACTGTGCCCATTGCTAAAAATGGCAAAGAGCCAAAAATAATCCATATTCCTGAAGTAATCCACTGCAAGAAAGCAAGGTCTACCCCGTTTATCAAGACGCCTGCAATAAAAATGACTAAAATAGAAAATAAATGAACAGCAGTTTGCGCCAGCATTTTCGCCGCAAAATAAGTTCCTGTTGACAGAGGCGTAGTTTTCATAAAGCGTGTCCATCCTTCCGTCTGTTCCTGCACCAGCTTAATTCCCAGCGACATAATTGATGAGCCCATCACACTAAAGGTCGCCATAGACATTAAATAATGGGCTTTCCACACCTCTTGATTTTCCTCTGGTGTACTGATCACCCTTGTAAAAAGAAAATAAAACAAAATCGGCATACATAAGGACCAGAAAATATAATATTTATTGCGGAACATTCTAAGCAGTTCTGCTTTTGCCTGCATAAAGAAGATATTCATTTACATAACCTCCTTTTTTGCTGCCAGTTCTGAAAATGCCTCTTCCAATTTTCCCTGCTGAACCTCGATTTGTGTCATGGAAAGCTTGCTGGCAAATAAAGCATTAAGCAGTTCATCTGCATGATCTGTTAAAAGAATCACGCGCCCTTCTACTTTTTTCGCCTCTAAACAATGCGGCAGCTTCCGGTATATATCCAACGAAATATTTTCTTCTCCTTGAAAAGAAATGCTTTGCCCCGATAATCTATTTTTCAAATCAAAAGGGGTTCCATCTTCCACAACAGCCCCATTGTTAAACAAAATGATTCTTTCTGCTACTTCATCTGCTTCCTGCAAATAATGGGTTGTAAAGATAATGGTTTTGCCGTTGTTCTTTAGGCTCTTTACCTTATCCCAAAAATTCTTCCTTGCAGTAATATCCATGCCTACTGTCGGTTCATCCAAAAACAGCAAATCAGGGTTTCCTGCCAGTGCCAATGCAAAATTCAGCCGCCGCTTTTGTCCTCCCGAAAGCTTTTCGGTTCGTTTGTTCCAATCCCTTTTCTCAAATCCCGTGATTGCCAATAAGTCTTCTGTCGCCATTGGATTAGGATAGTAGCTCCGCACTAAAGAAATGAGTTCTTTTACCTTTAGGCTGTCCATCACACTGACTTCCTGAAGCATGCAGCCAATGCGCTCTTTTACCTCTTTTTGATTCGGATGTTTTCCGAACACTGTAATCTTTCCATCAGTCGGCTTTATTAGTCCCAGCATCATTAAGATAGTCGTTGTTTTCCCCGCGCCATTAGCCCCTAAGATAGCCACCACTTCTCCCTTATTTATAGAAAAAGAGATATTCTCAACTGCCTTTTGGCCAGCAAATGCCTTTGAAATATTAGCCAATCGGATAATATTCTCCATTTCCCCACCTCCAACGCTTTATAGTTACATTCTATGAGAATATAAAGTCATTGATTAGTTGCCGATGTCATCAAATGAAAATGACAAATGTCATGAAGTAAAATTTCATGTATCCATTTAGAATAAACAGTAAATAAAAACAAAATTTCTTCATATAGATGAATAAGTTAACTACCACTAATGGGGGAGTGCTTATGAAAAAAAGAAAATACCATCTCGATCCTGGATATATAACCATTCCTGATGCCAATAAGATTGTATTGCGGATATTGAGAATTGCAAATCAAGCAGATCAAACGCATTATAGGAAAATTCTCGCAGGAGCAAAAAAAGGATTATATGGAGGAAAAAAATACGGAGAACGAATCTACATAGTACGCAAAAAAGATATTATTCAATATGCAGAAGAACTTCTTCAAGAGGAGCAAAAAAGGTTATTACACTTAACCGTTGCAAAAGACCTGAAAGAAATAGAGACACACAAAAACATGCCTCCCATTAATCATGTTACTGCTGAAAAAATTAGAAATTCTCTTACCTTTTTAAAATTCCACACTATTATTTCCGAAAATGTATACCGCAATGGGGAGCAGCTTTTGAATATGCGTTTAGAGATTTCAAAGTTTAAAGCTACCTGATAGCAAGCACAAAAAAGAGCTGGACGGATTTATCATAAATCCATCCAGCCTCATAAAAATTTAATGAATCTGCTTCTCAAACAGCACATGCCTATCATGAGATTTTGCTATTTTCTTCAGCATAAATAAATTAATAATCAAAAGAGCTAAAGATAATAACAGCATAATCTTCATCCCAATCAAAAATAATCCGGAAACTTGGCCGACAACCATGGCAATAACAGGCAGAACAATCATTCCCCCGATATTCTGCGCTTCTTGATATGTTTTGACACGGGAAGAAATAAACACATTCAGCAAAATGGTTGAAAGCAAAATCATCGGAGAAAGACAAGCAATCAGAACAAGCCAATTGCCTGTTGGAAAAATCAATTTATCAAATAAAGGATAGCTTAGAATATTAATGCTGATGCCGCTGAGAATAAAGCTTGCCAAAGAAATAAAATAAGATGGCAGAAACGAAGCTAAAATTTTCGCCACAAATAGTTCTTTGATGGAAATCGGGGCAAATAATAAACTTTCTAATGTTCGCCGCTCCTTTTCTCCGACAAAGCTGTTTGCTGCTGTGACAGAAGCAGTAACAATAGGCACAAGCAAAAAAAGGGAAGTGAACAGATAATTGATAGAAATATAAATCATCTGCTGCTTAAAGGTTTCAAGGGAAACGGACGAAACAGTCACTTCTGCTAGGAACTTCGCGATCAGCTTTTCTGCATCTGATCCCATTGAACCTTCCACATCAAAAAAGCGAATCCCTGCAATAGCTGCTGTCGGTATAACAAAAGAAAAAATAATGGGGATAATAATCAGTACAGTGAGTAGGCTTTTGCTCCTTCTTATGGTGCGGAGATCTTTCACTATCAGTGCTTTTATAACATTACGATTCATCGAAGCAGCTCCTTACTTGAAAGTAAATAGACTCTAAATCCGTATTCAACAATGCTACTGTTTCCACCCAATGATTTTTTAGCACTTCTTGCAATAGCCCGGAAATATATTTTTTGGATGGCAATGTAAAAATGATGCAATTCTCGCTCTGCTGTTCACAAGGAAAACCTGCAAAGCTGCCGCTTTTCACTTCCAAATTTGTTTTTATTTCCACTTTTGCTTCTTTCGTATATTTCTCTGTCAGCTGCTCTATTGTCCCCTTTTCGATAATCCTGCCTGTTTCTAAAAAAGCAAAAGAAGTGCAAATAGACTCTAGCTGATGAAGCACATGGGAACAAATAAAAATCGTTGTACCTGTCTGCTTTTGATATTCTCCTAGATAGGAAAGCACCATTTTTATTCCATCAGGATCCAAGCCATTTGTCGGCTCATCTAAAAATAATAGATCTGGCTTATGTAAAAGGGCCTTCGCCAATGCTAATCTTTTCTTCATGCCTGTGCTGTATGTGCCTGTTTGCTGCTTTTGATGCTCTTGCAGTCCAAACAGAAAAAGCAGCTCCTCTATTCGTTTCTTATCACAAACTCCATATATGTCTGCAAAAAACTCCAAATTTTCATATCCGCTCATTTCATGATAAAGGCCTGCACTTTCTGTTACAATCCCCACTCTTTTTCTTATAGCCTCGCTATTCTCCATAAGATCCAGACCATCTATAAAAATCTTTCCTGAATCTGGTTTTATGACGCCATTCATCAAACGAATCAATGTTGTTTTCCCAGCTCCATTTGGACCAAGAAAACCAATAATCTCGCCTTTTTCCACTTCCAGATTAATATCTTGTAAGATTTTCCGCTTCCCAAAAGACTTAGAAACATGCTGGAGACTAATCATCTTTATCCCACTCCTTTCTGTTATTTCTATACGTTTGCTAGTAGAAGTTAGTTTCATATTCTTACAGATATTACTAAAAAAAAAACCGAACAATCAAGCTATTATTCCCTTCATAAGGAATTTAAAATCTTGATTGCTGCGTATTAACATAGGGCAATTATCGATTTTACATACTAGGCAAATCATCCAACATTTTTTATCATTTTTTCTAATTCGCAAAAAACTTGTATGTTTTCCCACTGCAAGCAAGCGCTTAAATAAGAAATGACAACCTGTTAAAAACTGCGAAAAATGTCTTAAAAAAAAGCTATATAAAGGCAAAAGCATGTGATAAATTTTAAAAAACATATATGTGTTTTTTAAATTCACACCAAATTCAGAGGGGAAGCTGAACAAGAAATGAACAAACAGAAAGAGAAAAAGACAAGTAAAAAAGAATGGAAATTGAGGCGTTACCTTTTCACATATGCAGGAATGGTAACGCTCTTTTTTACAATGTTGTTTAGTTCCGGAGAAACAATTACAGCTGCAACAAAAAAGTTTTACCAAGGAAAAGGCTACAAAGCTGGATTATATGATGCATATGGAGACCAACCTACTTCTTTAAACTGGAATAGATTGTCCCAATATACAGGAAGCGCGGCACCTGCTCTTAAGTGGTCATATAAAACCAGTGACGATATCAGTGCATCTCCTGTTATCGGAAAAGATGGAACCATTTATATCGGTTCAGAGGATTCTTACTTATATGCAATAAAAAGCGATGGAAAATTAAAATGGAAATACAAAACAAAAGAAGCAATTTCTGCTTCTGCAGCAATTGCTTCTGACAGCACCATCTATGTAACATCAGGCACGACTTTATATGCTATTACATCCACTGGAAAAACAAAATGGACCTACTCCATTCCAACAGAGCGTTCATCACAGCTTTGGCTAAATTCTCCGCCAGCAATTGGTTCTGACGGCACCGTTTATGCTGGAGTATCTGGATTTTTTGAGGATGGTTCTAATTCTGTTGCAAAAGGAAAGCTATTGGCCATTAAAGATGGAAAATTAAAATGGGCCTACACAGCATCGAGCATTGATGCTACACCAACACTTGGAGCAGATGGAAATATTTATTTTACCGATGTTTTTTATGGTTCAACAGGCAATAATGCCTTTATTTCAGGAAACGTATATGCATTAGATACAAAAGGCAAAAAGAAATGGAAATATGAGATTGGTTCCTATACCTCATCCTCTGTACTTATAGGAGGAGATGGTACTCTCTATGTTGGATCAGAAGATGAAAACTTTTATGCAATCAACCAAAGAACAGGGAAAGTCATCTGGAAAACAAAATTAAATGGAGATATCACTGGAACAGCTGCCATGACTACAAGTGGCATCCTCTATATAGGAACATCAGAGGGAAGCATTTATGCAATCGATTCAAAAGGGAATAAAAAATGGGAATATAAAGCCGCAGAAGGAGTTACTTCCTCTCCTCTTATTGATGCAAAAGGGATCATCTACTTTGGCAGCAAAGACAACTATTTATATGCACTTTCCGCCGATGGAAAGCTAAAATGGAAGGCTAGTTCTTCTGGTGCTATTACTAGTTCCCCTTCCATCAGCCAAAAAGGCGATATTTATATTGGATCAGAAGATGGCAGGATTTATGCCTATAATGCCTCAGGCAAGAAAACATATTCTTTAAGTGGAAAAGTGCTAGACATCAAAACTAAAAAAGCCGTTGCTAATGCAGAGGTTTATATTGCTGGATTTAAAACAAAAACAGACAGCAAAGGAGCCTTCCAACTAAAAGGCATCCCTTCAAGCAGTTATGTAGTGACCATTAAACAGCAAGGCTATTATACCTACACAAAGGATAATTATTCTATTACAAGCAATTTAAGCAGCAAAAATTTTTACTTGGACCCAGGAGGATCATTAACAATCAGCCCGGCATCAGGAGTTGCCCACACAACCATTCGTGTAAGCGGCAAAGGTTTGCCGATTGATGAATCAGGAGAAGTTTTTATTGATGCAAACAAAAATAAGCTCCGAGATGATTCAGAGATTTATGCGTGGGCAAGGACAAATAAAAAAGGAGAATTTTCATCTGTTTCTCTTTTAATTCCAGAACAAAAAATAGGAAACTACGATATTTTATATACTTCTGATTCTCTTGAACAGGATCCAGACAGTGTAAAACCCGCTCTTTTTTCATTAAAAACTTTATCTGCAAAACTAACAAGTTCTATTCAAAGTGGAGAACCACATGTAACAGCTAAATTAAATGGATCTGGATTTGCAGCTGGTGAAAGAGGAAGGCTCTATTTCGATAAAAATAACAATGGAAAATTTGAGTGGGAAGAGCCATATCAGTCGATAACAATGGCAAAAGGATCTTTTAAAGATGTTCCCATCAAAATACCAAATGTAAAGCCTGGTAAGTATTCGCTTCGGTATCAATCAGATTTAGGGACATTAAAAGTAAATCCATTTACCTTTACGGTTACACCAACAAGAGCAAAAATAGCAATAAATCCTACAAGCGGACCCGCCCAAACAAAAGTAAAAGTGACAGGCAGCCTATTTGTCAGCGGAGAATCAGGTACGGTTTATTTTGATGCCAATAAAAATAAAAAATTAGACTATTCAACAGATCCATATGCTTACGTTCAGGCAGACAGCAAAGGAAAGTTTGAAAGTTCCACCCTTTCCATACCAAATAAGGCTGCGGGGGATTACAATATCTATTTTCAAGCAAGCAGCGATTCATTGAATGTGAAACCAGCTATTTTTAAAATTACGAAAACACAGGCCAAAATGACTTTATCTCCTAGCAAAGGTTTGCCTTATACAAAAATAAAAGTGCAAGGCACATTATTTCCGCCAGAAATTAGTGGATATATCTATTTTGACTTAAATAAAAATGGAAAATACGACTACTCTAATGAGCCGTATACGTATGTTACGACAACAAGCAGCGGAACATTCCAAGATGCAGCACTTACTGCTCCATCAGCACAAGCTGGAACTTACCCAATTCGATTTTCCGCAAGCAGCGGTTCAATATCTGTTCCAAGCGCTGCCTTTACATTAGAAAAATCCAATGCAAGCTTGTCTATTTCTGCTAAAAATGCGGTGCCTCATGATTTAATTACTGTAAAAGGAATGAATTTCTTGCCTGGTGATTCTGGCATGGTTTATATCGATACCAATAATAATGGAAAAAGGGACTATGATGTCGAGGGAGAAAATTATCAATATGTAACAATCAACAGCAAAGGAGAATTTACACTTTTCGATTTCCGTGTTCCGGATACAGGAAAAGCCGGAACCTATAGAATTCGATATGATTCCAGTCAAGGTGCATTAGACGTTGCCCCAGCTTCCCTTACAGTCTCTTTAACACCAGCAAAGATGGCAGCAAACGCAACAAATGTCAATCAAAACAGCAGCATTACAATCAGCGGAAAAAACTTTCCCAAAAATGAATATGGCTATGTCTATATTGATTTAAACGATAATGGGGCAAGAGACTATTATCCTAGTGAACCATATACCTATGTTCAAATAGATGAAAAAGGGATTATCCCAGATGCTGCTCTCCAAATTTCAGCAGAAACACCGCAAGGGACATATAAGGTCAGGTATGATTCAAGCTCTAGTTTTGGAGTCCTAAGGGTTTCTCCTCTTAATCTGACAATTAAATAGTTGACATAAAGCAAAAATGAAAAACGAGAGACAGCAAGCTAAAATAGTCTCTCGTTTTTATTTAATTTACCCGCCATAGCCTTTATACTGAGGAGCAGCAGGATATGCTTGCTGATAGCTTGATGCATGGGGAGCATATCCATTATGGTAATTTTGTTCATAATAGCTATAATGCGCTGGCTGCTGATTCCGGTTGCAATTTTTGGAGGGTCCGATGAAGACAGACTCTTTAATCGGAGCAATTGCTTTTTTCCATGTATTCTCATCCATACAATACGTATGTGCCATCAGATCAGGCGGAGTTAGCCGCAATAAATCTGAACCTAAAATAACCTCAGGCGTTTTCGCATCAAATATAGCCAGCAAATGAGTATGATCTGCCGTTGCCACCTCATAATGCCACCAGCCTTGAGGAATATTTGCCACTTGGCCAGGAGCGATCGGATAGTTTTGAATCTGTTTTGTAAAAGGATTCAGCAGCGAAACAGTTGCTGCACCAGAAATACAATAAACTAATTCAGCAGCATTTTGATGAACATGGGGCTCGATTACATTATTTTTGCTTATATAAATATCCAAAAGCGAAACATTTTCCAGCGTATTTAGCTGTGCGATGCCTAATACATTAATATAATTATTGCGATCCTTTGTAAACAATCTGCTTTTATTTACATCTGCCGTAAACTTTGTTTTAGGCGAGGTATAATCAAGATATTTAGCCATACTAATTCCCACTTCCCCCGAGTCTTTTTCCCAGTTATTGTATGGATATGACTAAAATTAGTGCCCGTACAAAAAAAATAACCATCCCAAGCTTCAAAATATATACATGTTTAAATGCTTTAAAATCGTCTATATATAAGGTAAATATCGAAGGAGGTTTTTACTCATGGATATCGACAAACTAAAAGATAAAGCAATTGAGACAGCCAAAAAAGCGCAGAAAAGTGAAAAGGTCCAGGAAAAGGAAAAAGAAATGGGTGTAAATTTAACAGAGAAAGTGAAAGAAAAATTGGGTAGAAAATAACTAAAACAAACCTTATGATATTCGGAAATTCTCCGTTCATCACAAGGTTTGTTTTTTGCCTTTTTACTAAATAAAAAGACACAAAAAAAAGATGGCATTAGCGCAGTCAGTATAAAATATTTAGGAATTCCAAGCTCCTAGCCTATTCACCCAAAAGTTGCCAATAAATCCAAGCAGAGGTACCTTCTTGTTCAAGAAGAATAGACTATAAACTATTTCTCATCTCATACATTTTAATAATAAAAAAGCTGTTTCGTAATTCGTACTTACGAAACAGCTTTTTTACAAAGTATTTTAATTTACTTTGACGCTTTTTGTGCCGCTTTTATTCCCAGCTGCATCACTTGCATACACTTTTAATGTAGAGCCTTTCTTTTGGGCCTTTATCTTAACTTTATAATTCCCTTTGCTGTCTGCTTTTCCAGATCCAAGCTTTTTGCTGCCATTATAAACAGAAACTGTTGCACTCTTTTCTGCTTTACCTGTTACTGTTGTCGTTTTGCTTGTTACTTTATTGACACTTGGTGTACTTGGCGCTGTTTTATCCAGCACCTTAACCGTTTTTGTGCCGCTTTTATTTTTTGCTGCATCTAGTGAATAGATGCTAATGGATGTGCCTGCTTTTTGCTTCGCGATTTTAATCGAATATTTTCCGTTGCTGGCAGCTGTTGCCTCTCCCAGCTTTTTGCTTCCAGCATACGCATATACCTTTGATTTTGCTTCAGCAACTCCCGTTATGGAAGTAGATTTATCGGAAACAGAACTTACACTTGGCGTTTTTGGCGCTGTTTTATCTACTACTTTAACTGTTTTATCAGCACTTCTATTGCCAGCTTTATCAATAGTATAAACACTTATTGATGTCCCTGCTTTTTGCTTCGATATTTTAATCGAATATTTCCCCTTGCTTGCTGTTGTTTCTCCTAATTTTTTGCTTCCTGCATATGCATATACTTTAATGCTCGATTCTGCTTTTCCTGTAATCACAGTAGATTTATCAGAAATTGTATCAACAGTTGGCGTTTTGTCTGGGAAAGAAGCTTTTAAGCGGTAATTGGCTTTTGTAACGCCACTCCAGTAATATGGATCTATATAAACATAATAAGTTCCTTTAGACAGCTCTTCAGAAATGGTTAATGTTCCTCCCTTATCGCTAGTGCTAGAAGAATCAATATAATTCCCTTGACTATCATAAAGCTGCAGCTGGAAACCGCCTGTTCTTTTATCTAGTGTGATATTGGCAGCTCCATCACGATTTGTTGTAAATGTATACACATCTCGATCTACACTAGAGTAGCTGCTAGAGGAGTAGTATTTATTGGAAATAAGAGATAAAGCAGTCTCTTTTGTATCATTCGGCTCAAATGAACTGCTGTTTCGGCTAATGCTTCCAGGATATGTTGCTTTTAAGCGATAAGATGCACTTGTAATTCCATCCCAATAATAAGGCTCAATGGCCATATAATATTTTCCCTTTGTCAATTCCTCAGAAATAACAAGTTTTGCTCCTCTTGTACTGCTGGACTCTGAATCTATATAATTGCCATATTGATCATACAGCGACATTTGAAAGCCGCCCGTCGTTTCATCGAGAGTGATATATACCTCTCCATCTTTATTTGTTGAAAAATAGTATATATCTCTATCTAAATTGGATTCACTTTTAGAAGTGTATAATTGGCCGGATTTAATGGACAAACCTGTGTCAAAAGTGTCGTTTGGTTCAAAAGTGGAAGCATTTCTTTTAAAAGAACCAGGATAAGTAGCTTTCAGCTGATAAGATGCACTTGTAATTCCATCCCAATAATAAGGCTCAATTTTTATATAGTATGTTCCTTTTGTCACTTTTTCGTAAATAGAAAGTTTTGCACCTCTCGAACTGCTGCTCTCAGAATCTATGTAATTGCCATTTTTATCGTAAAGCGACATAGAAAATCCACCAGTAGTATTATCAAGCGTTATATACACTTCTCCATCTTTATTTGTGGTAAATGTATACGTATTTTCAGCACTTTCTGAGGCAATTGTTCCTTTTACCGCAACGCCTGATAAAATGCTGTAATTTTTTGCATGAGCTAGTTCCCCTGAAAATAAACCAATAAGAATAAGAAAAAAAGCCACACCCAGAATTCGTTTCATTTCATTTCCCCCTATATATTTGCTAACTTTTTCGTCTATCCTCCGCTCTGATTAGCATTCTCTCTATTAGATAGACAAATCCCATTATATTAACCGGCTAGTTTATTTTACCATATTAATTTCTAAATTCATCCAATAATGTCTCGAAAATTAGAACTTTCCGCCTAATATTCTCCCTCAAAAAAATGACAGCAAACCTTCTCTCCATCCAAATAAAATTGGATTAAATATACTTTGCATGTTTCGTTTCCCCTCCATGCGTCTATATATAAAGTAGAAAACAAAGGAGGCTCTAAAAAAATGATAGAACGCAATGATTTAAAAAACAAAACAGTCGATCGCGTCATAGAAACTCCGAAAGAGGAAAAAGAGAAAAGCTCCGATAAAAACACTAAAAAAAATAAGGATTAAATTTAGCCCCCATTGCCTTCAAAACAATGGGGGCTAAAAGCTAGTCTATTTTTTTATATTCTTTAAATGCTTCGTTCATTTGCCTATTCGGCGCTTCTGTCAGCAAACTGACAATCCAAATGGCTATTGATCCCACTAAAAATCCTGGGATAATTTCATACAAGTTTTTTGCAAGCACTGATATATTAGCCCAAACAATAACTGTTACTGCCCCGCCAATGATTCCTGCAAGTGCTCCCCATTTATTCATGCGTTTCCAGTATAGGCTGAGGAGAATCACAGGACCAAATGAAGCGCCAAATCCAGCCCATGCATAACCGACTAGGGAAAGAATGGTGCCATTTTTATGATAGGCAAGCACCACCGCAAGAACTGCAACTGCAAGAACTGCGAGCCTGCTTATCAGCATAAGCTCTTTGTCTTTGGCAGATCTTCTGAAAAATGTTTTATACACATCCTCTGTAAGCGAGCTTGCCGTCACAAGAAGCTGTGAAGAAATGGTGCTCATAACAGCTGCCAGCAAGGCTGCCAATAAAAAACCAGTAATAAGCGGGTGGAAAAGAATTTCACTTAATTGAATAAATACCGTTTCTGGATCAGCCAATTTTAATCCTTGCTTAGAATAATAAGCCAAGCCTATAAAGCCGGTAAACATAGCCCCTCCCACTGAAAAAACCATCCAGCTCATTCCTATGCGTCTGGCTTTTTTTATTTCTTTTACAGAAGAAATCGCCATAAACCGGACAATAATATGCGGCTGCCCAAAATAACCTAAGCCCCACGCCACTAAAGAAATAATCCCTAAAGCAGTAGTGCCTTTAAAAATATCAAATAATTTCGGGTTAATGCCTTCGATTTCAGCAAAGGCTGGCCCAATCCCGCCAACTTCCATAATCGTAACAGCAGGGACAAGTATAAGAGCAATAACCATGATTAAGCCTTGAACAAAATCTGTCCAGCTTACTGCCAAAAAACCGCCAAATAGCGTGTACGCAATTACAACTGCTGCAATAATCCAAAGCCCGGTCTGATATGGAAGAGCAAAGGTTGTCTGAAACAGCACACCGCCTGATACCATTCCGGAAGAAACATAAAAGGTAAAAAATATAATAATAACAAGTCCAGAAGTTAAGCGCAGCATATTCGATTTATCGCCAAAACGATTCTCCAGATATGCTGGAATCGTCATGGAATTATTGGCATGCTCAGTAAATGTCCGCAGCCGCGGCGCAACATACAGCCAGTTTAAATAAGCTCCTATCGTCAAACCAATTGCAATCCATGATGCACTGACTCCTTGTACATACATAGCGCCCGGAAGCCCCATCAAAAGCCATCCGCTCATATCCGATGCCCCCGCACTCAAAGCGGTGACAGCAGGACCAATCGATCTGCCTCCCAGCATATAATCGGATAGATTCGACGTGCGCCTATAAGCGAAAAAGCCGATCAGCAGCATGCCAATCATATAAATACTGATTGAAATTAGAATCTGTGTGTCCAAACGTCATTCTCCTTCTTGATGTAAAAATAATTAACTACTAGCTTTTTGTCTTAAGATATTAATATAACAGAAAATTACCAACATTCCATATTTATCTTTTGAAAATCTCCATCTTTTTTCCCTTAGAAAAGATAGGACCGTGTCCAAAATATTGCTGTAAAATATCCAGAAGATGCCTTTTCTCCCCTATCGCCATTTCCTCCATTCCAAAGCTATCCCTACATAAAAAAAAACTTCTCAGCAGTTTGCTCCCCTACTAAAAAGTCTTAACTATCCACTCGCTTATTAAATCAACCTTTAGCACTCTATTAAAAAATCCTATGTAAATCAGTGCTGACTACATAAAAAGCAAAAAAGATAGATACGTAAAAATCATAAATACTAAAAGGGAAAAGAGGATAGACACAAAAATAATGGAATGGTTAGAAGGAATAAACAGACCTTCTTGAATTTCTTTTCTTTTTCTGGAATATTGAATGCTCGCCATTACCCCCGTAATAATTCCTACTATACAAGCAAAAATCCCCAGAATAATTGCAGCTGTATTAATAAAATGATCTGTGCTAATTTTAATAGTAAAATGCAAGGATGTTGTCAAAAAGCCAACACCTGTAATAGAAATAGCAGTGCGTATCCATGCTAAGTACGTTCTTTCATTCGCTAAATGTTGTTGCGCATATTGTACACTTTGTTCTTGTGCCTTTTTGGGAGCTGCCATGTCTCGATTTCTCCTTTCTCCAACATTTCTCTAAAAGCCATTCCTAGCGTCTCTCCTTCCAAGCTCCTTAGTCCACATCCTATTTTCCACCACAAACACCTCCTTAAACAATCCCGAAATTAGATGGATTACTTTCTTCCATACAATATTGATTCTTGTCGAAAAATAGCTATATAGAAGAAAAATGCAGCATAACCTTAAAATTTTGCACTAACCCAAAACAATTACTCTTTCAACCCTCGTAAAAATGTATCCACTAAAAAACGGAAGCTTTTATCCATATCTATCGGCAAACCAAAACCACCTTTCATCTCAATAGATGCAAATCCATGCAAAAGACTTCGAAATCCACGAATAGCATGGATTGAATCCTCTTTACTCAAGTAAAAAGGATCCATTATTTCCGTAATAATCCCAATTATTTTATCTGCCATTACCACAATTTCCTTGTGCTCTGGATTAGGAGATTGGATTGTTAATTCATACAATCCAGGATGGTTTCTTACAAAATGGATATATGCACGGCTAAGAGAATGGAGCGCTTCTTCTTTTTCTAAACTTTGTATAGCCTGCTTTAATTCTGAATAAAAACCTTCTAACGCAAGCAGTGTTAAACGATTTAGCAGTTCAGGCAATCCGCTAATGTGATTATAAAGAGATGGTGGTTTTATGTTGAGCCGTTTTGCCAAATTTGCCATCGTTACTTCCTGCAAACCATCTGTATCTGCTATTTCTACTGCTACTCTAACAATATCTTCCATTGCTATTCCAGCCCTTGGTGACATTTTTACGACTCCTTTACTTCGTTATAATCTCCTTCAATTGATCCTGCGGGTTCTTTAATAAATCTCCATGACCTACTGCTAAAAGAGAAATATTATAAGCTGCTATTTTTTCAGCACTTTTTAAGGCTGCTTCCTTATTCCATGTGGCCATTGCTGGGAAAGGAAATAATAGCTTCCATTGCCCAGAGATAGCCAAACCGCCTTTTGTTTGAAAGGCATCTCCTGCTATTAAACTATTGTCTCTATTGTCAAGAAAAGCCATACTGCCAGGAGTATGACCAGGCGTGCTAATACAAGTGAGCGAGCCGATACAATCCCCCTCTTCTAGCAAAACATCTGGTTTCGTTTTTATATTTTTCGGCAATCCTCCTCTTAATTTATTTGGTTCCTCCTCTTTCGTAATAGAGTGATCTCCTTGCAAAATTCGCGCATCTCTTGATGAAATATATACTGTAGTATTCGGAAGATTTTCCTTTAAAGAATCTAAGGATCCTATATGGTCTCCATGGGCATGTGTTAAAACAATTTTTGTGATTGGTTTGTTTAAATTCTTCGCTGTCTCTAAGATTTTTCTATAACTGGAAGGAAGTGCAGCGTCGATTAATATAAGTTCACATTCCTCCTCAATAAGATAACAGTTCACAGGGAATATATTCGGGAAAAAAGTTAATTGATACAAATGATTATGCCTTGTTATTCTCAATGCTTTTCACTCCTTATTATAAAACTAATACCATTAGTTTTATAATAACTAATGGTATTAGTTTTTGCAAGCACAAATAAAAAAATCAACATTTGCCTATAATAAAAAAACAAAACCCTTAGCTATAGAAGATTCTCCCAATAACTAAAGGCCTTTTGTTCTTTAAACCACTTTATTTCTCTTCCTTAAGACTATAAACAAGAGAATACAGCAAACAGAACACACAAGAGCTAGAATGGCGATAAATCCATAACCAGCTTGTAAACCAATTATATTATTTTCCCCACTTCCAAATGAAGGAAAACTTTTGCCGATACTATCAATAATAAAACCGATTAAAAAATTTCCTATAACACTGGCAATTCCCATAAGCGTAACGGTAAATGTAATAGCTGCCCCAGTTCCCTTTGGATAAAGTTTCGCAAGTATCGCCATAACAGTTGGATAGATTGGAGCGATGCCAATACCTGCAACAGCAAAAAGAATAGCGCCCTTTTCTCCTATTAACACGGCTGACAAACTGCAAATTCCAGAAAAAAGGGAAAAAATCATTACCGATAATGTATAGCCAACTTTATCCGTAACAGGACCCAAAAAGAGTCTAGATAAAGTAAAAAAGATAAAAAACAAAGACAGCATTTCTGCAGCATCCTGCAAATTCCAGTTATAAGCTTTAACTAAAAAATTCACAAGCCAATTTCCAACCGACATTTCTGAAATGACTCCAAACGAAAGAATAGCTACAATCAGCCAAGCAATTGGGTCGCGAATAAGAGCTTGATAGGATGTCGCTTCTTCTTTTCCTGCCTTTTCTTCTGGAAATTTGCCTACTAAGGATGGAATAATTGGCAAAAGAGAAAAAGACAATACAACCAAATACATCCCACGCCAACCAATCTCTCCTTCTGCTACGTTCCATGTCATCATAGAGGAAGCAAAAACGGGGGCAGCAATCGAACTTAGTCCATAAAAAAAATGAGCAAGGTTCATCATCATCCCAGTATTTTTGGTAAAAATGCGTGCAGCCATGATTCCCAGTCCAATTTCAAGCATGCCATTGGCGATATATAAAAGAAAGTAAGAAGCAGACAGAGCAAAATAGAACTTAGAAAAATAGATAGTAACACCTGATAAAGCCATAAAAGCAAATGAAATAACCCCTGTCCATTTAATGCCAATCTTCATTGCCAATGCACTTGTGAAAGAGCATGCCAAAAGATATCCAAGGGAATTTAAGGCAAGCAGAAAACCAATCTGTGCTTCCGTTAAGCCAAATTCTGTCTGAATCTTAGGAATAGCAGGCCCCTTTATGTTTTCAGACAACCCAAAAATAAGAAACCCACCAAATATAATGGAAAGCAAAATATAATAATTATAATTTGTTTTCTTCTTAAAAAGAGAATTCATGCTAGCAGATTTTGCTTTATATTCTGGTCCCCCCATCCAAGTATCCTCCTGTAGTCATTTTGTCTAGATAATTTGTACGACAGATATGCCTTTTTTATTAAAAAATAATTAGATTGAAAAAACTGCAAAAATAAGCAGGATGAATGCTAAACTTTTGTTCGTTTCTATTCTGCAAGCGCATATCGAAACCCTTTAACAATAATCCCATCATTTGCCGGCTCAAAATCTAATTCTGGCATGTGTTCAAAATTCATTTTAGTGTATAGCGATATAGCACTTGTCATAAACTCCGCAGTATGCAGCCCAACTTCCTTATACCCTTGCTTACTGGCTCTCTCCATACAATGTTGAATTAAAGCTCTTCCTAATCCCTTCCCTCGCCATTCTTTATCAACAGCGAGCATGCGGATTTCTGGATAGTCTGGCGCATCTGTAGCCCATTCGTATGCTTTCATTTTTCCTGGAAACAAAACAATGCTTCCTGCAATCTTCCTATCTATTTCTGCAACAAAAATTTCTACGCCTTTCCTTAAATCGTTATCTGAAGACAATGTGCTTTTTAATGCATTCCAATGGTCTTTGGGTACCAAGCTTTTGTATTGTTCGTAACACAAAAGTCGTTTATTGCGAACAATCTCTATTTCATTTTGGTTCATTTTTCTAATAGGCAAGCTACTTATCCCCTTTAAAAAGCATTATTTAATTTCCCCTCTATTTCATTCGTTCTTAAAAGGAAATAACCTCTTTTTACTGTATAACGTTTTTTGTCGAAAAATAGCTATATCGATGAAAATTGGAGCAAAAACTATAAAAAGTGCAGCAACATGCCGTAAAATCGCAGCAAAATCGTCCAAAAACGAAGCAACCGAGCAAGCACAACAAAAAAGCATGGCGGAATGCATCCGCCATGCTTTTTTATCACTGCACTTTCTCTCCCCAGCCGAACATGTCGCCATCTTCTCCTTCTACTTTCAATCCCGGATGAATAAATGGCATAAATGCTGCTGGATTTTTTGCTTTTTCTGTAATGGTTTTAATATGTTTGCCGATAATAAATTGCTCTTCTGCTCCTACTAGGCCAAATGGCAATTCGCTTGCTCTGCCAAAGTAGATAGAGCTCACTTTTCCGCTTGATAATTTTACTTGCTTGCTGTTGATCAAGTACGGCTTATCCCGCAAAGAGGTGTAGATTGTCTCCCAATCCTTTACTGTTTCAAATTGGATTTTAGATAAATGTTCCCCAGCCGCAGAGATAAGAATAATATCCGGCTCTAGGTAGTCGATCAGTTCATGCCATAATGGCACACCTGTTGCTTGCAGGTCCATTTTTGCTTCTTTTGTTAAATCGCCCCATGTAGGATTTGTAGCTAATGGTGTGCAGATATCTGTATGAAGGGCGGTATTTTCTTTCTTATTGTAAAAGCTGGCATCTAGGCCATTTAGCATATTTTCAAAAGCCGGATTATACCAAGCATTGTATGGGTCGTCGTCAAAATACTGATTGAGTGCAGAAATATACTGCTGATTGAAATGATAATAATGGTCTTGTTTCATAGATTGAAACCTTTGGAAAGGGTCTGGTTCAGGGAAGTCTCTCCTTGACGGGTTCAGACCAACTGTAACGATGCGAATAGGGGATTCTAAATATTTTTTGATATTGCCAAAATACATAATTGGCATAGAAGGTTTAACTATATAGGGTAACTCTTTTTTGCTTTCATACAAATCCCAATACTTTTTAATCAATGTGGTTTGTTTTGCATGTTGAATAACAATAAAAATCATCCTTTCATTTTGGTTGCAAGCAGGCAACTAAGTTATTTAGCTGTGCTTGCCTAATTAATTCGTTCTCAAGGCGGCAAACTCCTTCTTCTTTTACTACTATTTGCAAATTTTTTTATTTCCATGCGAAATTTTGCTATGCTAGAAAAAAGTTCCCTTAAGGACTTGACATTTACTCTTCTAACATAGAAAAATAAGAGAAAAAGGAGCTATTACAATATGGATACCAATCTTTTTTATAAACATGTCGGCAAAAAACTCAAAAAAGCAAGGATCCTTAAAGGGCTTACTCAAGAAGAGCTTGCAAAAAGAACTAATTTAAGTGCAGATTTTATTGACAGCTTAGAAAGAGGCAAGGAAGATCCATTTATCTTTACGATCTTTATAATATGTCGTGAATTGCAAATCCCCTTTCCCGATGTTGATATGTAAAAAGAAAGATAAAAACTTCAACCAGTGAGGATCCTTCTAGAATAACCCAATAAGTATAATCCACTTATTAATTTCTTTAGGTTTAATTAAAAAAAGGCTGAGACAAAAGTATTTCAGCCAAAGAAAAACCTGAACCATCATGCAAAACTCTAATTTAGAGTTTCGTAATAGTTTAGGTTTTTTATTTATATCACTTAATTAATTAGAAATTATTCGGCTTAAGAATAGCCAATTTAGTTATGTCCCAGCCTCATCCTTCATCTCCTATATCTTCTGCCCTCTTTACTTGTATCATCATCGCTTTTTTCTTTTTTTACAAGCTTTCCAAGACCGTAGCGAATGCCCCTCCACACTACATATACACCAAAAAACAGCAGAAACCCATAAATGCCTGCCACTGCATCA
>Ga0182738_1001113_pt1 | contig 34509 bp, 22 predicted proteins | sample eDN5th30CBELigMG_FD_128876 | JGI IMG/M metagenome (GOLD analysis project Ga0182738, IMG submission 128876) | Enriched Miracle-Growth compost microbial communities from Emeryville, California, USA - eDNA 5th pass 30_C BE-Lig MG (version 2)... ...
ACCAGCCGGCCGGCGCCGCCCAGGCGGACTTGGGCCTCCGCAATGGCCGCGCGCACCGCCTCCGCATCGAGCGGCCGGCCGCCATTGGTCTTCACGTTGCGCAGCACCTGCGGCACCGGCTCGAAGCGGTGGCAGACCTCGCTCACAGGACGGCCGAGCCGCTTCACCACCGCCAGCACCTGCAGCGCGGCGACGAGCCCGTCGCCCGTCGTGGAGAAGTCGGAAAGGATGATGTGGCCGGACTGCTCGCCGCCGACATTGTAGCCGTGCTCGCGCATCATCTCGACGACGTAGCGGTCGCCGACCCGGGTGCGCTCGAGGCCCAGCCCGAGGCCGCCGAGATAGCGTTCGAGGCCGAGATTGGACATGACGGTCGCCACGATGCCCGGCCGCGCGAGACGCCCGTCCTCGGCGAAGGATTCCGCCACGACCGCCATCAGCTGGTCGCCGTCGACCACCCTGCCCTTCTCGTCGATCAGGATGACGCGGTCGGCGTCGCCGTCGAGCGCGATGCCGATATCGGCGCGCACCTCGTGCACCTTGGCGCAGATGGCGTCGAGCGAGGTCGAGCCGCATTCGCGGTTGATGTTGAACCCGTCCGGCGTCACGCCCATCGCGACCACCTCCGCGCCGAGTTCCCACAGCACGTCGGGAGCGACCTTGTAGGCGGCGCCGTTGGCGCAATCGACGACGACGCGCAGCCAGTCGAGATTCATCGTCTTCGGCAGCGTACGCTTGGCGTATTCGACATAGCGGTCGCGAACACCCTCGACGCGCTTGGCCCGGCCGAGCGCGCTCGGCTCGGCCAGCCGCTTCGTCAGGTCCTTGGCGATCAGGGCCTCGATCTCCGCCTCGATCTCGTCGGAAAGCTTGTAGCCCTCCGGGCCGAACAGCTTGATGCCGTTGTCCTCGTACGGATTGTGCGAGGCCGAGATCATCACGCCGATATCGGCGCGCATCGACCGGGTCAGCATCGCGGTCGCCGGGGTCGGCACCGGGCCGAGCAGGAACACGTCCATGCCCACTGCGGTGAACCCCGCCGTGAGCGCGGGCTCGATCATGTAGCCGGAGAGCCGCGTGTCCTTGCCGATGACGACGCGGTGGCGGTGGGTGCCGCGGCGGAAAGCGAGGCCCGCCGCCATCCCGACCTTCATGGCGATCTCGGGCGTGATCGGCCAGCGATTGGCCGTGCCGCGGATGCCGTCCGTGCCGAAATAGCTCTTGCCCATGTCGTCCCGGGAGTCTTCGCTGGAGGGAATCGCTTCTGAGGTATCGCGGATCATCGCAGGCGAGCATTCAAATTTCGTGTGCGATTGTATCAGAATGGGGCGCATGCGGCACGAGAGGGTCGGATGACCGAGACGCAAGCGGACCCGTTCGCGGAGGCCGAGGCCGAGATGCGCCGGCGGGCCCTCGCCTACCCGCAGGTGCGCGAGGACCATCCCTGGGGCGAGAGCGCCTTCAAGGTTCGCGACAAGACCTTCCTGTTCATGGGCCGCAGCCCCCGGGCGCTGCACATGACGTTCAAGCTGCCCGCTTCCTTCGAGTTCGCGCTCGACTACCCGTTCGCCAAGCCGGCCGGCTACAATCTCGCCCGCGGCCGCTGGGTTGCGACGGCGTTCGCCGCGCCCGGCGCGGTGCCGCTCGACGTGCTCGCCGCCTGGCTCGACGAGAGCTTCCGCGCGGTCGCGCCGAAGCGGCTGGTCGCGACCCTGCCCGCGTGCGCCTGAGGCACCCGACGAGCGCACCGTCCTCGGGCGCACGCCTACGCCTCGACACGTCTCAGGATCGCAACAAATCCCTTGCCGCCTGCCCGGAAAGGGTGAGACTTCGCGGAGGAGACCACGGTGGACGTCAGACGAAGCGGCTCGCAACCGTCGAGCAAGGGGCCGGCGGCGTGGTTCACCGGCGCGGTGCGCCTCGACCCGCTGTTCGAGGCGCCCGTCCCGGCGCGGGGCGTCGAAACCAGCGTCACCTTCGAGCCCGGCGCGCGCACCGCGTGGCATTCCCACCCGCTCGGCCAGACGCTGATCGTCACGGCGGGCTGCGGCTGGGCACAGCGCCGGGGCGGGCCGGTCGAGGAGATCCGGCCCGGCGACGTCGTCTGGTTCGCGCCCGGCGAGAAGCACTGGCACGGCGCGACGCCGACCACCGGCATGAGGCATATCGCCATTCACGAGGCGCTGGACGGCAAGACGGCGGACTGGATGGAGCAGGTCGGCGACGAGCAGTATCGACGGGGCTAGCGGCGCCGGACCCGAGCAGTGTGCCGGTGCGAAAGGAGTGGCCATGAAGCGGGTGCTGATCGCCTTGGGACTCGCACTTCCTGTGCTGGCCCCTTCCCTCGCCGCCGCACAGGATGCTCCGCCGATCACGCTCGGCGAGCCGACCTATGGCGGCTCCGGCTGTCCCGCCGGCACGGCCAGCGCCCTGCTCGGCCCCAACGCGACCGCCGTCGCGATGGTGTTCTCCGACTATGCGGCCGCCGCCGGCGGCCCCGGCGGCCCGAGCTTCGATCGCGTCTCCTGCAATATCAGCATCCCCGTCGCAGTGCCGGACGGATACAGCCTCGCCGTGCTGCCGATGGACTTCCTCGGCCGCCACGACCTTCCCGAGGGCGCGGCCTCGACCCTCTCGGTGGAGTATTTCATGGCGGGGGGTCGGGGTCCCGCGTTCGAGACGGAAGCGGAAGGGCCGCTCTCGGCGGATTTCCTCGACCACCACGACCTCGCCGAGGACGACCTCGCCTGGTCGGCGTGCGGGGCCGACGTGCTGCTGCGCATCAACTCCGCCCTGCGGACGAGCGCTGCGGGGGACGCCGCAGCCACCTCCCGCATCCTCGCCGGGCTGGGCTATCGGCTGAATTGGCGCACGTGCTGACGGCCACCGGGCGGCGAGGTCGCTCACCACGGGCGCCGTACCGTGCGGCGTATACCGCCGCACGCGCGTTCCGGTGTTGACCCCCATGACGGGGAACGATAGGCATTTGCCCGCTGGAGACGTGGCCGAGAGGCTGAAGGCGGCGGTTTGCTAAACCGTTATACGGCCCTAAAGCCGTATCGAGGGTTCGAATCCCTCCGTCTCCGCCACCTGCCTTTGCGGGATGTTTCTCTCCTCTCGGCTTCGGTCGGATTTTTCCGTTCTTCGTGGATTGCGCGGAGCTGAGCACCGAGCTCGGCGCCGGGAAGCCCGGAAGCGGTCTTTCAGGGCCGCCACGACGGCGCGCCGGTCGTGAACTCCGCGCGCGGTGCCCGTTGTCGTCAGACCCTGGCGTCCGGGGTGCCGAGGAGGTCGTCCAGCGCCTCGAACTGCTCGCTCCAGCCGCCAATGCTGCCGGAGGCCATGGCCTCGTCGAGCGCCGCCTTGGAAGGATAGAGCTCGTGCACGACGACCTGTGTCGTCCCTTCCCCCTCCTCGAAGGTCGCCGTGGTCACGGCCCCGTTCTCGCCCGCTTCGTCATTGGTCCAGACGAGGCGGGTGTTGGGCGTCACTTCGATATATCGGCCGAAGAACGTCATCGGCTGCTCCGAGGCAGGGTGGCCGAAAACCAAGCGGTACGCGCCGCCGGAACGGATATCCGCCTCGTAGGAGATCAGGGTAATGCCGAACGACTTGGGGACCCACCAGCGCTGGAACAATTCCGGCCTGGTCCATGCCTCGAACACGACGCGCGCGGGCACGGCAAAGCTGCGCGTGACGACGAGTTCCCGCTCCGAAATCCGCTCCAGGGTCGTCCGTGCCGTCCCCTCGGCGCGATCACTCCGTGCTGCTGCGTCCATCGGACCTCTCCCTCTGTTTCAGTTCCTCAACGATCTGATCCAGCGCGTCGAACCGCGCGGCCCAGAGCCGCCGGTATTCCTCGATCCACGCCGTCTCTTCCGCCAGCCGGCTGACGCCTAGCCTGCAGGTCCGGACGCGTCCGACCTTCTGCGTCGAGACGAGGCCCGCCCGCTCCAGAATGCCGACATGCTTCTTCATGCCCGTGAGGGTCATGTGGAATCTGTCTGCAAGCTCCGTGATCGAAGCGTCCCCGCTCCCGAGTTGCTCCAGAACGCCGCGTCGCGTGGCGTCCGACAGGGCGGCGAAGGATCGATCGAGGCGGGATAAATGATTCTGAACCATTAGGTTCAGTATGACGCGAGAGAGCATCGTCGGGCAAGGGGCGTCGGGGTCGGCCGCCCGTCGGTCGGAGACACGGGACGATCCGCCGACATGTAACATCGGCGCGAATCAGCTCGCTGCCATCCCGGTTCTGCCGGGCGTCGAAAGCCCTATCGATGTGTGCCGTCGACCAGGACAAGGCTGGCGTGCACGGCCCACGTTGCCCAGACCTCTGGGGCCGATGCAGTACCGTAAGGCTCTGATGTCGGAACACACGCCGCCCGTGATTTCAGGATATCGGGGCAGTCCTGCTCGAATGAGGGAGTCAGATTTCAAGTCCGAAGGAGTTGCAGGGCGTCTTCAGGATCCAGCGGATGGCGGTGTGCGAGTGCATTGCGCGCGCGCGCAAGAACGTCCAGCCGCTCGGTTTCGCGTCTGGTCAGATAGCGCCGCAAGTGGAAACGGAGCGCTCCGAGTTCGATTTCTTCGACAGACACGATACCTAGACTGCGCAGGTGATCATCGAGCCGCAAGCGGCTCCGATGCGTCGCTACGATCTCGAGTCGCCGGTGTTCGAGTTCGGGAAACAGCGCCGTCAACTGCGCTTTCCAAATACGCCACTGGACAACGCTCGTAGATTGCTCAGCAAGCAGGACCAGCGGGCACGGCGGGTCTGGTCCGCAGATCGGCGTCTCGGGTCGACGCGAAAGCCAGCTGACCGGTTCGGCCAAGTCGTCGAGTCCAGCCTGCACCAGCGCCGCCGCAAGATCGAGCCGCCAAGCGCAGAGTTCTACGGCGAGCACGACGGCGAAATCGGCCGCTAAACCGTCCCGCGTGGTGGGCAGGTGCTCTTCCGCCCAGATCACGCAGTCGCCGCGACGCAGGCCGGTGCGCCAGCTCTGGGGCGAGGCCGTCGTCGGAGTAGCTAGCTCGGGCGGCGCGTCAGCGACGAGCAGCGCTGGACCGGAGCACCCTGATGCACGCGCAGCCGCGAAACGTTCAAGGAACATGGACCACGCGGTCAAGTCAGCCGGCTCGACGCCGTTCAGGAATACGATCACCAAGTCCTGGTCGAGAACCGGGTTGAGTAGCGCTTCCAGCGTCGGCGCGGTGCCGAAGGCGTCGGCAACAGCAGCGCCGGGTGACTGGCCCGCACTCGCACGGCATTGGACGGGGTGAACCCGCAGATGACGTTGCAGAGCCTCTATGGCCCCGGGCGGCCGGCTTGGGTCCGCGGGAAGCACGGCGAGCCCGTGGCCGAGGCGCCTCGCTAGGTCGTTAAGCCACCGGCCGAGGCCCGGCAGTGCCCACGGGTCCGGAGTTGCAGTCATTCGGTAATCAGCTGTCCGAGCGGGGTAAGGATCGGTGCAGCGCCAGGTGTCTGGCCTCGGCGGAGCGTTCCGATGGCGGCGAGCCGTTCCAGCCTGCTCTCGGTTGCTTCGGGGAACTCGCCTGCGAGTTCCTCGAGCGACGGGTCGAGATCCTCGAGTTCGCGAAGTGTGCGCAGGCAGGCGAGATCGCTCTGATCAAGTCCTAGGGCCGCGGCAGAAAGCGGCGTCTTCTTCGCCCAGGCGAGCAGATCATCGATACGGCCGTCGATGGGCCTGGCCGCCAGCTCGGGGAGTAAATTGCGCAATATTTCCAGACGCGCCGGTGCTCCGCCCGTCGCCATCAGGACTGCCGCGCGGGTTTTCGGGTCATCGAGAGCCGGGCGAGGCCTTCGTCGGCCAACCAATGGCGCAGCATCGCCTCGGACCACGCACCGGCATCGAATACGATGGTCCCTTCGGCCGGCGAGTCGGCATGCGCCCCACACCAGATCGGCAGCACCTCTCCCCCCGCGACCTTCGATTGACGCGCAAGCAGCGCCGCAGAAGAGGGTGACCAGTCGCCCTCGATAACGAGAACCGCAGGGCCCTTACTGACCCGGTCGAGTGCGCGCCGCAGGTGTGGGATTTCGCCCTTCGTTCGGACGTGGTCTCCCCCAGGCAACCAGAGCCGCGCCGCCGCAAGAATTCGTTGGGCGACATCACGCCCGGCAACAGACGGGCAAGAGCGCACGAGCCGTACGCCGGGAACGCTCCGATCGAATAATCGGTCAAGATCACGGTCGGAGAGTGGTGCCCGGGCAGGCATCTCGGGTCCGAGAAAGCGGAAAAAAAGCCCCGCATCGTATGATGGGTCGTCCTCGCGGTCATCAAGCCGCAGAAGAGCCTCCACCAGTTCCTCCTGCCTCCCCAGCATTTGGGCCACCTGGGCATTGCGCAAGCCATAGCGGTTGTCCGGAAACCGGCTAAGGACGCCGAGATCTACCAACTCCTCTAGGAGTTCCTCGAAGTCCGTCATCGCCGGCTGCGCCAGCGCCTTCGGCCAATACGTGGCCCGGCGGATCTCGGCCGCGGTCAGGCCTTGTGCCAGCACCTGACTGTCGCCACCCGTCGCCTCGAACCGGTGCAACGCGATGGAACGGGCAATGCAGTCGTAGCGGACATCGAGGTTCAAGGTGAGCTGGAACCGGTCGCGGATTTGGTCGGCGATACCCTCTGCTGCGGCACCTTCGAACAGGCTTTCGCGGTCCAGCGTCCAGCGCGGCCCCTCGCTTCCCGGTCGCGGGCGCCGTCCAAAACTTTCTACGATTTGGCGCCCGAAGACCTGAACCAGCGACGGATAATAGTTCATCCGCGCCAGCATGTCCGAAGCGAGACCTGGATCGGTATAATCGAGACCGGCAGCGCGCATTGGTTCCACCGCGAGCCGCCGCAGCGCGGCGCGGTTTGCGGGGCTCTGGTTCATCGGTCCGATGCAGATCGGCTCGCCTAGGTGCGGCAAAGGGGAGTTCGGTGCGCGCGCCATGCGGCGGACATTGTGCAGGCCGGCGAAGATGACCTTGAACCGCCGGCCGGTTCTTTCCATGAGCCCCTTGAGCGGCAAGAGATTGGGATAGCCCGCTGCATGTTCGGCGCGCAGGAAGTTGTCGGCCTCATCGAACATTGCAAGGAGCCGTCGTGCCGGATCTCTGTCGAGCCAGGTTTCGATTGCGGCGACCAGTTGCTGGGGATCGGGGACGATCCCCTGGAAATCTGAGGAACGCCGCAGGTCATGTGCAAGCGATTGCCAGAGGCCCTCGGCCGGCACGCCAGGCCCGCCGATCGACCTTATGTCGAGGTAGAGCGCTAGCTCTCCGCGCTCCGGCCTGTGCCGTTCTCTGCGGACGTGGTTGAGAAGGACCGATTTTCCCAACTGCCGACCACCATACATCAGGCAACCTTCAGCGTTGCGCGATACAACCCTGTCGATCTCGGCCTCTCGCCCGAAGAAAATCTCCGGCGGTATCTGACCAGGGCTGATCGTATACGGCTGCAACCAAGCAAATGGCATCGCACAGTCGAGAAAAGTCGCGAACGGGTCATCGCTTTCAAGTCCAGCGAAGATCAGCAGTGTCTCCTCAAGGACCAGAGCTGATCGTGCGTCGGACCTCATCTGGCGTGCAAGGCGATAACGATCTCTGACGTCGAGCCTGCTGAACAGCACGACGATCCAGGGCGCGTCGGGGGCCTCACTGCCGATCTGGCGCAAGAGTTGGTCGATCGGCACATCAGCCCGAGCGGCGAGCAGCTGATACCGTCCTCCGGTTGCACTGCCGAAGACCGGAGGTATGAACCCGTCTGCACGGCGCGGTACATCGCAGTTCATTGTCAACAGTCGCAGCCGACCGGGTAAGGCTTCACGCCCTTCGACGAGGCGGACCCCACTGAATCCGATCAACTCGAATAGCTTAGCCAGGGCCTCGCGCAGCCGCGCAGGCTGGCTCTGGCGCAGCGCGTTCTCACCTTGGCCCCAGACTTCCAGAAGATGCTTCAGCCTTCGGCCGCGCCGCTCTTCCAGGCCGGTCAGATTGAGCGGTCCGGCTGAGCCGCCTGCTGCTAAGGCCGCCTGAATGCGCCCGCGCCTAGTCTCCTCCGGCGCAGCAGCAATTTCCGCCACAAAGCCGGGAAAGAACCGGGCAAACAGATCGGGAGCCGCGGGTTCCGGCATCGGGACGGCACGACCCGCCTTAATCTCGGCGATGGCGTCGTCGGCCGTAACCGGATCGAACCTATCGAAAACGGCGAGAAGCGCGCGTGCCGATTCCCCTTGAGGCAAGGGCACGAGGCGCTCCAGCTCAAACCGCTGGCGCTCGGCGATTTGCGCCCGCAGTTGGTTGCGGCGAGCCTCCATCTCGGAAAGAAGAGTGTCGAGTTCCGGAAAATCGGGCGGCACATCCGGTCGGCGCACACCGTTCAGTGCTGGCAATACTAGCCCGTCACCGTGCACCGGAGCGGCCAAGGCCGATTCGATGACGGCGAGCCGTGACAAGTCTCCGGGCAGCGCCGTCGCCGCTTCGAGATCAAGGTACCCGATCGTAGTCAACGATTGTCGAAGACGCGCTACGCGCTCGCGCGCTTGCCGGCGGGTGGCTTCGATCACCTCGTCGAGCTGCTGCCGGGCGCTGCGCTGACCCGCATCGCTTGGGCTTGCCGTCAGGCGCTCGAGCAGACGCTGCGCTGCGAGCGTAGCCGCTTCCGACTTCCGCGCATCGAAAGCTGCGGCATCTCCTGGGGCGATGCACGCGGGCCTTACCAGAGCCGCAACAAGCCTGCGATCGCGCGCCGCGTGCTCAGCGTCGAAAGCAGGACCACCCTCGTCTGTCCAGTCCTGACAGCCGCCGGGAAGCCGTAGAAGCGGTGCCTCGAGTAGGTCGTGCAGACGCGAACCGACCAATACAGCAGCTCTGCCCTCAATGAGGGCCCGCAGATCCTCAAGCTTCGCGGTCAGAACAAGACCAGCGGCCTTGGCAAGGTCACTTTCCCCTTCGGCGCTCCCCACGACGGCTCCCTCAAGCGCCTTGCGCACCGGGCCCCGCACGCGCAGAAGCCGTTCACGGCTGTGATCCTGCGTTCGACGGGCGTCCTGACGCCACGCCTCGAGCCAGTCAGAGAATTGGTCACACGCTTCCTGAATACCGCGGCAAAACCAATCGAGTGCCATCCCTTCGATCCGGTCGCGCCGTGGGCGGCCGCTGCGCCGTCCGGCTTCGGAAACGAAAACCTCCTGTGCGCTGCGATCATGGGCGAGTCGGTCGATCAGATCCTTCGCAAGCGGTTCCGCGTTCGCCGCGCCGGCAAGCACGGCCTCCGCTACGCGGCCAATCTCACCTTCGGGGTGCAGTTCACGGTGAAAGATGGCGTAGGTCGGTTGATGCACAGTTTTCCGGTGGCGCGCCTCGACCAACCAATCGGAAAGGCGCTGACGTACGGCTGGTTCGGTGGGCGGCAGCCGGGTGCCAGCCAGTTCCGCCAGGAGTCCGACCGACAGGCGCACATCGTAACCGAGGCGGGCGAGCGCCTCGATAAGCGGGGTCTGCGCCTCGAGCCCTGGCAGGTCCAGGAGATTTTCCAGGTGTCCTCGGGCGCCATGGTCCGGGTCGAAGAGCGCCGGACGCAATAGTGCCGCAAGGGCAAGCCGCCCCGCCGCGACGGAATCGGCCGCCTCGGGCAGGGCGGCCGCAAGCTCGGCCAGTGCGCTACTGCGCCGCGGATCCGCCATGTCGTCGGCCTGCTGGATCGCGGACAGGATCGCAAGCGCCCGCAAGATGGGAGCCGGCACAGGTGTCGGCCTGAGCCGCGACAAGTGCCACGCGAAGGCGATCTCGCCGGCCGCAAGATAACCGGCAAGAACTGCCTTGAGATCCTCACCATTCGCTTCGCCTGCCGATTGCGGGACAATGGCCGCTACCGCGGCCGAGGACACTCCCGGGGAGGCCGTTTCGCCAAGAGCGCTTGGCTCCGGGACGGACCGCGGGTCGGGCTCGACCTCGGCGGTGGGCGCGGTCGGAACGGCTTGGGGCTGCGCCGCCGTCTCGTCCGCCGTCTCAGGCAGCTCGACCGGCGGGGCGGGATGGGACCCGAGTTCGGGGGGCACGTGGGCCTGCAGCTCCGGTGCGGCTTCCACCGTCGCCGGTCCCGTTGCCGGCTCTGGTTCAGCACTAACTGGAGCGGGGCCGACGCCGGCTCTGGCCGGGATGTCACCGACTCCCTCCTGCCGCAGAAGCGCGGCCAGTGTCGCGAACGCCGAGTCCCGGACGGCGCGAGCGGATTGCGCCTGCTCGTCCATCTCACTCGCGTGCACCGAGAGATCTGCGAGGCGCGCATAGGCCCGCTCCTCCGTCGCGGCACGCACTTCGAGATCAGCCGCATCGAGCCTATGCTCAGCATCCGCAACTGCATTCTGGGCAGATTCGGCGTGAACGACCGCTTCCTCGATCCGGTCGAGGACCTCGGTCGTCGCATCCTGCGCCCACGCGTCGACCAGATCCCGGTTCAGCGCGGTCAGCCGATCGCGCAGGGACATAGCTCGCGCAGTAATCTTCTCCTGCGCGAGCTCTGCCTCACGCGCAGCCCGGCAGGCATCGGCCAACGCCCCGGCCAAGGACACCAACCACTCGGCCGCGTCAACATCGGGCCAATCCAACGCTTGCGCGCCCTCGGCGAGGTCCCGAGCGAGCACCGCCCAGTCGCGGACCGCAGGCCCCTCCGTCGGAGCCTCTCCCGCAGGCGCGGCCGTGGTCGCCGATCGGCCGGTCCCTTTGATCCCGACATACATCCGGTGGACCTCGCGCTCGGGTGTTCCGAGGGGGAAATAGTCCTCCGGCAAATCATAAAGCTCATCAGGGGTCAGTTCCCCAGCCGACGTGTTCACCAGCCAACGAAGCGCGCGGAAGCCAAAGGTCTTCGACCGGTCTCCCGATCGGATCATCCGTTCATCGTAACGGCGCAGTCGTTCAAAGTCGCTTGAGGCTATGATCTCCAGAAGGCTTCCATAGAACGTCCCGTCGTCCCTTAACTGAGCCTCGGAGATTACGTCGCGGAACAGATCCTTGTGCTTGCGCCGGTCGCTTCGAGCTATGGGAAAAATCGCCTGTGCGAGGTCGGCGTTAAGGACCGCCACGGAATCAGGTTGGATACTGGCGACCATCGGAACCTCCGGTTAGGCGCACGCAAGTGGAATCGGAGCGCCCGCGAACTGCTCAAAAGCCGTGAAAGATTTCGACCCGCGTCCCTCGGAAACGAGGTGACCTTGAGGCGTTCCACCGGGACGAACCCAGGGAAAGAGCGCTCGGAAATCTTGGAGGGAAGCTGCTGCGCCATGTTCTATGCCGTGCGCTCAGCGGCCCGGCACTCGGCCGCCCAGCAGAATAGGTTCGCGAGCCGCATCTCCTCGATGCTGTTCGCCACCAGATCAAGCAGACCGGGCGATGCGACGAGGACGGCCAAGCAGCGTGCCCGACTGACGGCCACGTTGAATCGGTTGCGGGAGAGAAGAAAGGACGCGTCGCGCGGCATGTCATCGGCGCCTGACGTCGCCATCGAGACGATGACCGCCTCCGCCTCCTGCCCCTGGAACTTGTCCACGGTGCCCACCCGCGCCCCGTCCGGCAGTACCGAGCGGAGCAGGTTTACCTGCATGTTGTAGGGTGCGACGACGAGAACATCGTTCATCGTCATGGCTCTCTCGCGGCCCTTGCGGTCCACGACCCGCTGGCCGACGAGACTGTCGAACAGGCGCAGAACCTCGTCTGCCTCTTCCTGGGAGCGCTTGCGGCAGCCAGAATGCGCGACAGGGTGGAAAGTGATCCCGGTCGGCTCCAGCGCCGGATGGGCGTGCTCCGCCAGCACGAGACGTTGTTTCGCACAGCCGTCCTCGGCCGTCAGCTTCCCCTCGTATACGGCCGCGGAGACGAAATCGCAGAGGTCGGGGTGCATACGCCAGGTCTTGGCGAGAAAGATTCCGCGCTCCGGCGGCACCACTCGGTTGTCCTGTAGGAGATAGTCCAGAGCGGACTGACCGCTGTCACGCGGGTGCGCCCCCTGGATCGGCTGCGACAGCTGCATTTGATCGCCGACCAGCACCACGGACCTTGCCGATGTCGCCATTGCGACGAGATGCCCCAGCGAGACCTGGCCGGCCTCGTCCACGAACAGGACGTCGCGGCTCGCCCGCAACTCGGGCCGGGCGAACAGCCACGCCGTGCCGGCGAGGATCGGCGAAGCCGGATCGATCGCATCATTGTTGGTGACGCTCTCGACGTATCCGGCCCCCTCGTAACCCTCGTCTCCACTGTCCTTCTTCTGCCCGAGCACGCGAACCGGCTCGCCCGCCTCGACCAGCCTCTCCTCGACAGCCTCAAGGACGTTGTCTATGGCCTTGTGGCTGTTGGACGCGATGCCGACCTTCTTGCCCGCCCTGATGAGCGACGCGATCAGGTGCGACGTGGTGTAGGTCTTGCCGGCGCCCGGTGGCCCTTGGATCACGAGCCAGGACTCATCGAGCGCGTGAACGGCGCGCCTTGCCGCTTCGAGGATATCGGCTGGTACTCGTGCCTTCTCCGGCCTGATGATTGGCTCTCCGCTCCTTCGCCCGGTGAGCCTCGGAAGCTCTCGCCGGAGCAGCGCGCCGATATGGGGAAAGGCTGTCCCACCTGCAGCCATGTCCCGGGCCGCTGCCCATACCGCGTCGCGCAGCACATCGGTGTTCACCGGGCCGCCGGGGATCAGCGAGACCTCGGTCGGGAGTGCCCCTTTGGCCTTATCGCGCTTCAGCGTGACGGTTAGGGCCGCCTCGTCGAGCGCGACGATTTTCCCGGCGGCCTCTCCCTTGACGGCGAGGTGGACCGGGTCCCCAACGCGAAGCTTCGTCTCCTGCGGGGAATAGCGGAAGCGGAAGGTCAGGCTCCGCTTCTCGGCTCCGATCCAGTCGCCATCGTCGGCCCGGCAGCCCGCGAGGCATTCGTCATCATCCTGAAGTTCTTCGGTCGAACGCTCCTGCCTGTCGAAGAAGGCCCACCATGCGGGCTTGGCCTCCCGGCGGTGGAACCCGACGAGGTCGGCCATGAGTTGCCGTACGGCCGCATCCGGCGCTGCGGGGTCCGACGCGAGGGCTGCCTCGATAGCGGCCTGCTCGCGTTCGGATGCCTCGCGCTGCGCCTTCTTTTCCTGCTCGCGGGCGATGTCAGCGGGATCAGGGGTGGCAGTCTGGCGCGGTGCAGGTGGCCAGAGACCCGCTTCACGCGCCCGGTCGAGCAACCAATCCCGGAGCAGAAGGGTCGAGAGGCAATCGTCGCGATTATAGTCCCGGATCTGATCGAGGAATCTCGTGTCGCCCGTTTGGCGGAACTGATCGTAGATGACGAGGCTGTCGCCGCCGGACTTCACGTCGGTCGTGCGGCCGGGCATATAGAAGCGTTCGAGGGACTTGATCGAGTAGCTCTCTTCCCCGACCCGCACGCCCTCGCGCACGACGCGGTAGAGGTCGACCATGCGCTCGGAGCGCAGCAGGTCGTCGAGCGCCTCTTCGGCCACGGCATGCATCGAGGCGAGCCGCCGGAGCGCCGTCTTCTCGTAAGGGGCATAGTGGAAGAGGCGGGCTTGAGGCGAGCGGCCGAGGCGCTCCGTCAGGAAGGCCATCAGCTCGGAATAGGCCTGCTTCTCTTCGTGCCGATCATGGGCCCAGAATGCGCGGAACCGGAGCGTCGGGTGGCCGGGGACGGCCTCACCATCCGTCTCGCCCGGCTCCGCCCGCCAGAGCACGCCGCAGAGATACTCGAGGCCACCCGGATGCATCGGGTCGCCTTCGAAGTCGAAAAAGAGATCGCCCGGATCGGGTGCCGGTAACCTGTCGAATCCGAGCCCCGGCTCGTGATCGAGGAGCTCGCAGAGTCCGGTACCCTGCCTCGCGCTCTCCTGTTGCAGACGGGCCTGCTGCACGAGGCGCGCAAGGGTCTGCGGCGCAATGCCGGTGACGTGAACGCCATCGCGTTTGGCGAGCATAGCAGCCGTCGAGACACCCGCCTCCCGAAGCCGCTGCATCTGCTTTTTCGTAATATCCGCTACCAGGGACAGATGGTCGGCCGCCCGCCATCTCTGCTCGCACTCCGCTCTCCAATCGCACTTGCCGCAGTACCCGCACGGCTCGGGCTCGAGGTCCGAAGGTAGTTCGGCCACGAAGGCCTCGAGCCGCCGGGCGGCGCGGCGCACGTAGTGTCGGACCTCAGGCATCATGAAGCGCTCGACCCGGTACGACATGCGCGGGTCGGCGTTGCCGAGCATCAGCGCCGCCTGCTCGGCGGCGTCGCCCTGCACCTCCGCGAGAAGATCGGCGTAGATCGCGATCTGCAGCAGGTGCTCCGGCCGCGCGCTGCGCGAGAGCTTGGCGTCCCAAGGTTCGTATGACCACGCCCATCGGCGAGACGGCCGCTCGGACCGGACGAGGAAGTCGGCGTAGCCGATCCAATTTCCGCTGGCGAGCGCGGCCTGGTAGATCAACGGAACGCCCCGGCTCATCGCGTCAACGGTCAGCGCGTACCGTGCTTCGAGCGGGCCCTTGGGAATCTCGAGAAAGCCGCCATAGGTCTCAATCAGGCCCGCGAGACACGCGGCCTCGTGCTCGTGCCCTTTTCTGATGATGAGATCGGCTTGGGGCTGGTCAGCCTGTACCGCCGAAGGACGAAGTCCCCGACGCGCTTGCAGGGTCCAGGCAGCCGCCGCCGAGCAGCCGAGAAACGTGGCTGCGAGCGTCGGCGAAAGCCGACCCGCATCTGCCGCAAATGCTCCCATTGCCTTTCCCCTACGCCACCAGACACAACCTTTGCGGAAGGCGTCAACCCCTGGCACGCGGGGCTGGACAGGCATGCCCGCTTGGGGCGCTACGGGCCATGGAGCCTGCGCGACGTAAACCCGAGGGGCCCGCGGGTCGCTCCGGGCTTCGCGGCCACCTCGTCGGCGAGCATCTTGACGAGGAGCCCAGGGTCCCGCTCTCCCAAGATCCGAGCCCTTCTTGCGGTCACCACGAAATCGCCTGGCGCGAGCGGAGCGATGCTGTCGAGAGCGGAAGGGGGCACCAGACCGAAGGTTCGGACAAATGCGTCCCGTGCCTGCGACAGTGTCATTGGCAGGAACCGCACCTTGAACGTGAAGCGGCGAAGGGTTGCGGGGTCGAGGCTCTGCGCCAGGTTCGTCGTGCACGCGAACGGAAAAGGATGGCGCTCCATCCAGGTCAGCATCTCATTGACCTGGGTCACCTCCCAGGTGTTGCGAGCACCGGCCCGGTCGCGCAGGAGCGAATCCGCCTCGTCGAAGATGAGGAACGAACGCGTATCGGCCGCCTGCTGGAAAGCGCGGGCAATCCCCTTCTCCGTCTCACCAACCCACATCGAGAGAAGGTCGGACCCACGCTTTTCCACGACATCCAGCCCGAGACGACCCGCAAGATAGCGGGCGAAGGCGCTCTTGCCCGTGCCCGGCAAGCCATGAAGGCAGAAGGATAACGCGAGCCCGCCCGCTCCCGTCACGCGGTCCGCGAGCCTCGCAAGATCTTGGTCGGCAGTCGATAGCAGCGGATCGAAGTCGATCGGCGACAAAGGAGGAGCAGGCGGGCGCGCCTCTTCCATTGCCTCCATCAGGGAACAGGCGGAGCAGGTTGCGGTCAGGAGCGGGTCCCCGCCCGCGAGCTTCGCCACCCGTAGCGCGGTGTCGATCACGGCGGGTGACGTCGTGAGCGCGGCGAGTCCCTCAATCGCGGCCGGCGCCAGCTTCAACTTCCGGTGCGCAGCGGCCCGTTCCACGATGCGCCGGCGCACCTGTCGCCCGGGTTCGGGGAAGCGGATGGCCAGCGCCATCCGGCGCAGCACGGCGGGCCCGAGGCGCTCGGGGTGGTTGGTGATCCAGATCGTCGGCGCGTCGGTGCGCTCGACCAGGCGGTTCATGAACACTTTCGAGCCCACGCGGGACTGTGCGTCGTCCTCGTCCACGCCCGTGAATACGTCGTCGGCCTCGTCGACCACGAGCAGCGTCCCTCCAGCCCGGCCCGCGAGCGCCCGCAGCAGGGCAAACGCGGCTATGCGGGAAGCGCGCGAGGGCTCCTCGTCTTCGTCCCCTGTTTCCCCCACGAAGACGACAGCCGCACCCAAGCGCGCCCCCAGGGTGCGCACGAACTCGGTCTTGCCTGTCCCCGGGCTGCCATGGAGCAGAATATTGATGCCCGGCTCGCGCTTCTCGATCGCGGCCCCGAGCAGTCGTTCCGCTACGTCGCGCGGCGGCCCCAGATGGGCGAAGTCACTCCAGGCGAGCTCGGGCTTACTTCTTTTTCCGATCAAGGCGGCCCGGAGCCGCTCGGGATTGGTGGTCTCGAGACGCGCGATCCGTTGGACCGTCAGGGAAGGTGCATAATCACCCCCTGCGCGATCCTCCACCAGACCAAGCAGGCGCAGCGGCTGGGCGGGCGCGAGATGTCGGCGGACCTGCCCCAAGGGCAGACCGCTGAGTGCCGCGATGGCAGCGCGATTGACCTCGTCGCGCCCGGTGACTCCCATCTCGAACGCTTCTGCGAGCTGGCGCACGGCCGAAACATGGCCCGCGCGCACGCAGACCTTGAGGATCTCCGCGTCGGGGGCAGAAAGGGTCAACGTCTCACAAAGCCAGTCGAGGCGCTTCTCGAGGGCGGAGGCAGGCGGCGCCTTCATCCGTGTCAGCAACTGGCGCACCACCGGGGCGAAGGCGGCCCACGACGTCCGGTCGATGCGGACGACCGCGTCGAGATCGAGCCCATCCTGGGCGACCTCCTCCGGCTCGTCCACCCCGATCAAACCCGCGTGCTCGTAGAGCCAGACGGCGAGCGCACGGCTCGGGCGCTTGACGAGACTGGAGCGATCGGCCCCCAACGCCCGTCGCGCATAGGTCCTGACCATGAATCGTTCGAAGCGGTCCACAACGGGTCTCCCCATTTCCGGACGAGCCTAGTACCGTCGCTTTGCGACAGGATCGGACGCAGGTGGGGGCTCATGAGGCTAGAGAAGGCGGCGGGCCTCGTGGCGCTCGCCCGCAAGCTGGCCGCCACGAGCGAGGGACTGACCCTCGACGAGATGGCCGCGCAGGCGCGCGTCGACCGCCGCACGGCTGAGCGGATGAGGGACGCTGTCCGCGAGCTCTTCCCGCAAATGGAAGAACGCGTGGAGGGACGGACGAAGCGCTTTCGCATTCCAGGCGGGCTCGACGGCTTCGCGCAGTCACCCACCCCCGACGAGCTGGCCGAACTCCAAGTCGCGATGCGCGCGCTCGAAAACAGCGGCGGCGATGCGCGGGCCGCCCTGCTGAGGTCCCTGTCCGACAAGATCCACGCTGCCCTGCGGGCCCCGGTCCGCACCAGGCTCGAGCCCGATGTCGAGGCGCTGGCCGCCGCCGAGGGGCTCGTCATGCAGGCGGGACCGCGGCCGATGGCCGATCGCGAGACGCTCGGCCGCATTCGCGAGGCGCTGAAGGGGCTTCGACTGTGCCGCTTCACCTATGCTCAGACGGATGGCGGAGATCGGCGCTCCCGCGAGGTCGTGCCCTACGGCATCCTGTTCGGCCGAGCGTACTATCTGGTCGGCCGGCAGACGGAGAAGCCCAGCCCCCGGCTCTGGCGGTTCGACCGGATCTCCGCGCTGGAGCTCACCGGGCGCTCGCCCGGGCCGCCGCCGGACTTCACGCTCGAGGACTATGCAGCCCAGTCGTTCGGGGCGTTCCAAGAAGAGGCCAGCGACATAGTGCTGCGGTTCGCCCCTTCGGCGGCCGTCGACGCCCGCCGCTTCCTGTTCCATCCGACGCAGCGCTTCGAGGACGGTGAAGGCGGAAGCCTTGTGGTGCGCTTCCGGGCGGGCGGCCTGCTGGAATTAGTCCGGCACCTCTTCACGTGGGGCGATGCCGTAGAAATACTGGCACCGGAACGCCTCAAGCAGACGATGCGAACCGAACTGGGGAAGGCAATGGCTCGCCACTACGCAGCCCGGACGCGCTGACGAGAGCCAACAGACGGCGAACCGATCGGCGCCGGCGGTCAGCACCTGCCTTTGTCGGCAGGCTGAGAAGCCGGGTCGGCGACACGGGACTCGGCAAAGTCTTCTGTGCCCCAGTGTAGTATCTGGTCTCCAAACCGTCGAAAAAGCTTCTCCATTTGTCGCTGGACAGCGCTGCTGAGCGCCCAAAGCCCCATTGTGCCACTGGGCGAGCGGTGGCGGTTACCGGATGCGCGCCGCGTTCTCGCCAGGAGTTTCGCCTCTACACGCGCCCGCAACGGCGACCGCATCAGCGCATGGAGAAGGGCGGCGCGTTGTGAGGCCTCGTGAGCCGAGCGCGCCTTCTTGATCTCTGCCTCGACCGACAGGATCGGCAACCGGGCCTCGGCCCGCGCCCCGTTGCGAGCCTCGATCGCTTCCCGGACCTTCTGCTCATCGAAAGGTGAGGTCATGAATGGCGGTTCCATTCTGTCGGCTCAATGAACTGGCGTGTTTCCCGCATCCTAAACCCGACTCTACGCCATAGGCGGTCGTCATTCAGATCCACCCCGTCAACCACCGCAGTTTCAGGTTGGAGTAGCTGCCCCTCGCGGCCGACTCATGAGAGATATCTCCTGCAGTCACCCGATCGACAAACACCGGCGGGCACGCGTCGCGACTCTCAGCGGCGTATCGGCGGTGCCGCCCATCCACTGCCAGGAGGTCGAGCGTGCCGTGGTATCGCTATCTCTGGAAGACCTGGGCCAAGGCGCTCGGGGCGAAGGAAGGCGGCACGAACCGCGAGGCCGACCACGTCGCCCTGTGGCGGACCGCCCTCATTCTTCTAGGGCTCGGGATGAACCTCGTCATCACCCTGAGCGCGGCCAAGAATCTCGGCTGGATCGGGTGACGCGCGCGGGCAACCCGCGCCGCCGCCCTGCCCGCAAAATGTCGCGGGGATGCAGGGTTCGCGACAGACGATGGAAATCCGTTCGCCGCCCGGCTAGTGTGCTCCGTCCTGACCAGGGGTGATCAGGATGCCGCGGCGACCGAAAAGCGCCGCGGAAGGAAAGAGGTCACCATGTCCGTCACCGACCCTGTCCGGAACCAGGGATTCGGCGCCGCATGGCCGACGGATGCTGCGTCGATGCTCGCGCCCGTGCTGGCGCGGCTTGCGGTCGCCGAAGGTCGGCTCAGGCGCCTGCTCGCTGCCGACGCGGTCATCGTCGGCCTCGCCTCGGCGCTCGCCGTGCTGCTCGTGCTGCGCCTCGTCGCCCGCCTCGGCGGCGCCGGCTTCTTCGGCGCCGAGCTCGGCGCACACATCCTTGCCGGCCTCGGCCTCGGCCTCGGCGGAGCGCTGATCTTTGCCGGCTTCGCCCTCGGCCGCGTGCCCGGCGTGCTGGGTCTCGCCCGCCGCGCCGACCGCACGTTCACGCTGCACGAGCGCGTTTCGACGGCCATCGAGGTGGGCCGGTCCGGCCAGCCCGGCGATTCCGTCACGGCCGCGCTGCTGGCCGACGCCTCGGGCCGCGCCGACACGATCGACCCCACGCGCCTCGTCCCCGTCGCGGTCACGCGCGCGGCGTGGGCCATCCCCGTGCTGCTCGCGGGCGTGGCTCTGGTCCAACTGCTGCCCATCGAGCCGATGGCGCGCTCGCGGGCGAGCACCACGCCCGACCTCGGGCTCGGGCAGACCGTGGCACTGCCCGCGCCCGAGTTGCTGACGGAGCCGGAACGCACCACCATCGCCGCGGCGCTCCGGCAGATCGCGGACAATGTCCAACTGCCGACCCAGCAGCCCCGCACCGCCTACCAGCAGGCCGTGGCGCGCTCGATAGCCGACCTCGCCGATCAGGTCGAGCAGGGCGCCCTCAACCGGCAGCAGGCCGCCGACACCCTCAACAGCCTGGTGAATCAGGCCGCCGCGGCGTTTGCCGGCACCCCGAACGCAACCGACGGCGCAGGCCAGCTCGACGTCGCCACCGCGCTGGCGGAGACCCTGCGCGAGCTGAACACGGCCACCGCCTTCGACCCCGCCGATCTCCAGTTCGCCGGTGCCGGTCAGCTCGGCGACACCGAGCTGCGGGAGCCGGACGGCACCACGACGAATGCGCCCCCCGGCGAGGCCAGGGCGCCGGTTACCGCGCCCGCTCCCGGCAACGGACCGGACCAGACCGGAGATACGCGCGCCGTGCCGCAAGGGGCGCCGACCCAGGACACGGGCGCTCCGGCGGCCGCGCCGCGGACCGGCACCTTCCAGTTCACGGCCGACTGGGCCGGCGACCCGGATTTCGACATCAACTTCTTCACCTCCGGCGGCCCCCCGCCTGAGAACCCGACCAATCCGATCAATCTGGGCGCCATCGCCGAAGCGGGCGCGGGCGGCGGCAACGAGGCAGGCTTCGCCACCGCGGACCTGTTCGGCCCCGCCCCGCCCGACGCGCCCCCGCCGGGCGCGACAGAGGACGTGAACCTGCCGCCGGGCGCAGGCGCCGCGCAGGGCCGGCGCTTCAGCGTCGACGCCGCCCCGACCGTGGAAGCGCGCCAGGTCGAGGCCTTCGCCGGCGAGGCCGGCGCCTGGCGGGCAACCGACGAAACCGCGTTCGCGCACAACCAGATCACGGCAGCCGACCGGGCCGTCGTCGCCGAGTATTTCGCGCGTCCGGACGCGCCCGCCGGAGAGTAGACGTTCATGAGTTTCGCCGCCCCCTGGTGGCTCGCCGCCCTCGCCCTGGTGTTCGCCGTCCTCGCGCTGCACATCCGGCGGCGGCGCACCATCCCCGTGGGCAGCGTCGTGCTCTGGCGCCAGCTTCAGGCCACCAGCAGCCATTCCCGCATCATCAAGCCGCCGACGCCGAGCCTGGCGCTGCTGCTGCAGCTTCTCGCCGTGGTGCTGGTCGCGCTCGCCCTCGCCGGCCCGCGGCTCGGCGCCGCCCCGGCGGCGCACCGCGTCTACGTGCTCGACGGCTCCGGCAGCATGGCCACGGACGACGCCGGCGGCCCCCGCTTCGAGGCAGCCCGGGCCGAGTTGCTCGAAGACCTGCGCCGCACCCCGCCGAGCGTGGATTCGCGCGTGTCGATCATCCTCGCCGACGCGGAACCCGAGATCGTGGCGGCGCGGCTCGACGAGCCCGGTGCGCTCCAGGACGCCGTCGCGGCGCTCGCGCCGAGCAACGGCACCGCCGACTGGGCCGAAGTCGCGACCTATGTCGCCGCCGTCGGCGGCAGCGGCCCCGAGCCCCGGGTCACCGTCCTGACCGACGGTGCCGATCCCGCCGCCGCAGCCGTCGCCGCGGATGCCGGGCTGCGCGTGTTCGGCTCGGGCGCGACCCAGGACGTCGCCGTCACCGCGCACGTGACCCAGGTCCTCGACGACGACGGCGAGCCCGTGCCCGGCCACTGGCGCGCCGAGGGCACGCTTCGCGTCTCCGGTCTCACCGACGGCGAAGACACGCCGGAGGTGCCCGAGGTCCAGATCAGGTTCCAGCCGGAGGGTACGGACGGGTTCCTGAATTTCGGCATTATCCGGCCGCGGCGGCTGACCGACGAAGGCACCGCCACCTTCGTTCAGGCCGATATCGAGTTGCCGGGAGCGGGCATCCTCAGCCTCTCGGTGCCCGCCGACGCCCGCCCTAACGACGACGCCGCCTATTTCGTCCTCGGCGACGCCCCGCGCAGCGCCGCCGTGCTCTATGTCGGGGCCGGCAACGTGCCCTTGATCCGGGCGCTGCAGGCCGTGAAGGGGGTCGAAATCTACGAAGCCCCCGCGCTGCCCGAGGATACGGCGGGCTACGACCTCGTGATCGTGGACGACGTGCCGATCACCCGTCATCCCAATACCTCCACGCTATGGCTGGGCGCGCCGCGCGCCCCCGACGCCGCCCCGCCCGAGCTGCTGGCCGATCCCGCGCCCACGGGTTGGCTCGCCGATCACCCCGTCGCGGACGGGGTGGACTGGTCTTCCGTCGAACCCGCCTCGGCGTCCGCCATCGCCCATCCGCCGGGGTCGGCCGTGCTGCTCGAAGCTTCCGGCCACGCGCTGGTGGTCGCGCGCACGATCCCTGCCGGCCGCGAGATCGTCGTCGCCTTCGACCCGGCCTCCTCCGGCTGGACGGAGACCGCGGCCTTCCCGGTGTTCATCGGCAATGTCGTGCGCTGGGCCGTGCCCGATGTAGGCACCGCCGCGCCCTTCCCCTGCACGGTCGGCCAGGTCTGCCCGCTCGAAGCGCGCTTCCTCTCCGGCACCATCGCCGGACCCGACGACACGGAAACCGTCCTGGCGCCGCTCGATGCCGCTTTCCTGCCCGACGGCGCCGATATCGGCTTCCGGCCAAGCGCGCCCGGGGTCTACGCCGTCGCCGCCGACGGCCGCACGATCCCCGTCGCCGTGAACCCCGCGCCCGCGGAATTGACCGCCCCCGCCACCGGCCTTGCGGTGGCGGAGCCCGCGCGCGCGCAGGTGAATCTCGCGCCCTGGCTCGCCGGCGCGGCGCTGCTGGTGATCCTTGCCGAGGCGTTGCTCGCCGGCCTGGGCTCCGACAGGTTCCTGCGGCTGCGGGCGCTGTCGCGGGAGAACCCGCTCTATGGCCGCCGCCGCGCCGTGCTGGCGCTGGAGGGGGTCACCGTGCTGCTTCTGATCGCGGCGCTCGCCGGCGTGCCGCTGCCGTTCTCGCAGGCGATCGGCAATCTGGTGGTCGTCGCCGACCCCTTGGCTCCCGGCGGCGAGGCGGCGACTGACGCCCTGATCGCGAATGCCGATGCCGCGGCAGGCGACGGCGGCGCGCGCGAACGCGTCGGACTGGTCGACCTTGCGGCCGTCCCGACCGTCACGTCCGACCTCGGCGCCGAGGTCGTATCCCCCCAGCCGAGCGCGCCGGGGATCGACGCCGAGACCGCGCTGCGGCTCGCCGCGGCCATGATTCCGCCGGGCGAGCCGGGCCGCATCGTCCTCGCGACCGACGGCATCGAGACCAGCGGTAATCTCTACGATGCCGCCCCCGCACTCGAAGCGCGCGGCCTGCCGGTGGACGTCGCCTTCGCCGGCGCCATGCCTCCCGGTGACGTCTGGGTCGAGAACCTCGTCGTGCCCGACCGCGTGTTCACCGGCGAGGCGTTCCCTCTCGAGGCGTTCTTCGTCGCCAACCGGGCGGCGCCGGCGATCGTGGAGATCATGCGCGACGGCGCCCTCGTCAGCACCGCCTCGCTCGACCTCCTGCCCGGCCGCAACCGGCTGTCGGCCCGCATGCCCGCGGCGCCTGAGGGCACCTCGCTCTACCAGGTGCGCGTCGCTGTCGACGGCGATCCGGTCCCCGCCAACGACCGCAACGGCGTGATGGTGCAAGCCGCCGAGCCGCCGCACGTCGCCATTCTCACCCCCGAACTCGACGCCGGCCGCCAGATGGCCGACGCCCTCCAAGTCCAGGGCCTCGTGCCCGAGGTGATCGACGCCGCCGCCGGGCCGTCCGGCATCGAGGAATGGCTGGAATACGACGCGGTCATCCTCATGAACACGCCGGCCCTCGCGCTGACCGCCGCGCAGCAGACGGAGCTTGCGTCCTATGTCGAGGATCACGGCCGCGGCCTCCTGATCCTGGGCGGCGCCAACAGCTTCGGCCCGGGCGGCTATCTCGAAACCCCGTTGGAGCGCCTGTCGCCGCTGTCCTCACGCATCCGCCGCGAGGCGCCGGAGACGCTGCTGCTGTTCGTGCTGGACCGCTCCGGCTCGATGGACCAGCCGGTCGGCACCACGACGCGCCTCGCCATTGCCAAGCAGGCGATCGAGCGCGCCGTCGAGCTGCTCGACCCTCGAGCGCAGGTCAGCATCGTGGTGTTCGACTACGAGGCCCAGATCCTGATGCCGCCGCAGCCGCGGCCGACGCCCGAGGAGCTCGGGCGCTATCTCGACAATCTCGTGCCCGGAGGCGGCACCTTCATCTACCCTGGGCTCGAAGCGGCGGTCCAACTGCTCGAGGATGCGACCGCCACCCAGCGGCATGTCGTCGTCATGACCGACGGCCTCAGCCAAGCCGCCGAATACGACGCGATCGTCAACAGCATCACCGAGCTCGGCGCCACGATCTCGGCCATCGCGATCGGCAACGGCGCGGATCAGCGCGTACCGCAGATGATCGCCGAGCTCGGCGGTGGGGCGTTCTATTACAGCGCCGACTTCGAGGCACTGCCCAGCATCCTGTCCCAGGAGGCGCTGCTGCTCGGCGGGGCTCCCGTCGAGGAGCGGAGCACCACCGCCACCTGGGCCGACAGGGACGCACCGTTCCTCGAGGGCATGCCGGCCACCCTGCCTACGCTGGAAGGCTACGTGCTCACGACGGCGAAGGACGGCGCCGACGTGCACATGACGATCACCGACACGGAGGGCGACGAATATCCGCTGCTCGCCTCCTGGCAGGTCGGCAACGGCCGCGTGGTCGCGATGGCGAGCGAGGGCGCCGGCGCCTGGGCGGAGAATCTGATGGCGATGGCGCAATATCCGCGGCTCTGGGCGCAATCGGTGCGCTGGACGCTCGCGGACGCGCAGGGTCCGGGGTTCCACCTCGCCTTCGCCCGCCACGGCGACGACGTGGTCGCGACGCTCGACGCGCTCGCCGAAGACGGCACACCGCTGAGCGGGCTCGCGCTCACCGGCACCATCGCGCGCCCCGCGGACGGCTGGCAACGTCCGGCGGCCCTCCCCTTCGCGGAGGTCTCGCCCGGACGCTACGTCGCCCGCTTCACTGCGAGCACGCCCGGGAACTATGTCGTGAAGGCGACGGACGGCGACGAGGGCGTCGTCAGCGCGCCGTTCCATGCCGGCTATCCCGCCCGGTTCCTGTTCTCCTCCGCGGAGCCGCAGCGCTTCTCGGCGTTCGCGGCCGCCACCGGCGGCGCGCTCGTCGACCCGACCGCGGCCCTGTCGGTCCCGAGCGAGCGGCGCTGGGTCGGCGTGCCCGGTTTCCGCTTCTTCCTCGCCGCCGCGCTGCTGACCTTCATGCTGGCTCTGGTCATCCGCTACGCCCCCGGCTTGCTGATGCGCCGCCGCCGCAGCGGGGCCGGCGGGCGAGTCCCCGCGGGCGTGCCCGCGAGCGCGTGAGGCCGTGGGAAATGGGGGCAGACGGCGACCGTTCGCCCCGCTCGCGGGCTGGATAGGGACGGGCGGACTCGCGTGCTGTCGCCATGGAAGCGCCCGCCGCACCCGGCCGTTCTGGTGCGCGGTCGGCCACCCCGGGTCAGGCACGGGGCGGACTCCTGCCCTCGCCCGGGGGCGCAGTCCCGCTGAGAGAATGGCCTCGCTCCAGGCCCACCCCAGGCGTCATGGCCGGGCCAAGCCCGGCCATGACGCCCGAGAGGGTGGCCGCCGGGGTGCCCGCCGCACGATCCCTCAGCCACGGGCAAGTCGTCCCTACGTCGCCTGCTCGTCACGCAGCAGCTTGTAGGTGATGCTGTCCGACAGCGCCTCGAACGACGCGTCGACGATGTTCTCGGACACGCCAATCGTGGTCCAGCGGGCGAGCGTCCTGCGGTCCATGCTCTCGATCAGCACGCGGGTGACCGCGCCGGTGCCGCCGTTCAGCACGCGCACCTTGTAGTCGACGAGGTCGATGTCCTCGATCCGGCGCTGGTACTGGCCGAGATCCTTGCGCAGCGCCTGATCGAGTGCGTTGACGGGACCGTTGCCCTCGCCCACGGAGAGCAGCCGCTCGCCGCCGACCTCGACCTTCACCACCGCCTCGGCCACCGAGACGAGCTCGCCCAGCGCGTTGTGGCGGCGTTCGACCATCACGCGGTAGCTCTGCACGTCGAAGAATTTCGGCACATTGCCGAGAATGCTGCGGGCGAGCAGCTCGAAGCTGGCGTCCGCCGCCTCGTAGGAATAACCACGGGCCTCCCGCCCCTTCACCTCCGCGAGCAGCCTGTCGAGCTTCGGACTGGCCTTGTCGACCGGCAGGCCGACGCGCTCGAGCGCGGCGACGAGATTGGACTTGCCGGCCTGGTCGGAGACGAGCAACCGCCGCCGGTTGCCCACCGCCTCGGGCGCGACGTGCTCGTAGGTGCGCGGGTCCTTCATGATCGCGGAAGCGTGGATACCGGCCTTGGTGGCGAAGGCCGTCTCCCCGACATAGGGCGCCTGCCGCGCCGGAGCGCGGTTCAGGAGCTCGTCGAAAGCGCGCGACAGCCGCGTGATCCCCGCGAGCGCGGCATCGGAGACGCCGGACTCGAAGCGCTCGGCATAGGCGGGCTTCAGCTTCAGGGTGGGGATGATGGAAACGAGATTGGCGTTGCCGCAGCGCTCGCCGATGCCGTTCAGCGTGCCCTGGATCTGCCGCGCGCCCGCGCGCACCGCGGCGAGCGAGTTCGCCACGGCCTGCTCGGTGTCGTTGTGGGCGTGGATGCCGAGCCGGTCCCCCGGAACGATTTCCGTCACCGCGCGGACGATCGCCTCCACCTCGTGCGGCAGCGTGCCGCCATTGGTGTCGCACAGCACCACCCAGCGCGCGCCGGCCTCATAGGCTGCCCGGGCGCAGGCGAGCGCGTAGTCGGGATTGCCCTTGTAGCCGTCGAAGAAATGCTCGCAGTCGACCATCGCCTCGCGGCCGCGCGCGACGGCTGCGGCGACAGTCTGGCGGATGCCGTCGAGATTCTCCTCGAGGCTCGTCTGCAGCGCGACGCGGACCTGGTAATCCCAGGACTTCGCCACGAAGCAGAGCGCGGCGGCGCCGGGCGCGGCGAGCAGCGCGGCAAGGCCGGGATCGTTCGACAGCGATACGCCGGGCCGCTTGGTCATGCCGAAGGCGGTGAAGGTCGCGCGGCTCGTCCGCTTCTCGGCGAAGAACGCGTCGTCGAGCGGGTTGGCGCCGGGATAGCCGCCCTCGACATAGTCGACGCCGAGCGCGTCCAGCATCCCCGCAATCTGGATCTTGTCCTCGAGGCTGAAGTCTACGCCGTTGGTCTGCGCGCCGTCGCGCAGCGTGGTGTCGAAGAGATAGAGGCGTTCGCGGGTCATTGTCTCGTGCCGTCGTCGGGCCAGGCGCGCGAGGGGTTCGCGTGCCAATCGGCGGTGTCGTGATCGGGGTGCTGGTGGGTGCTGGCGGCAATCGCGGTAATCATCGGCATCGCCTCGTCCTCGTCGGTTGCGTGCTCTGTCAGCCCGGCGAGCTGCCAGGGGATGCGCCGCGAGGCCCACCACGCCACAGCGGGCTGCACCCGCTCGGGACGGTCGAACGCGACGATGGCGAGGCTCACGCTGTCGCGGCCCTTGACGCCGAAGGTCAGCGGCGTGCCGCAATTGCTGCAGAAGCCGCGTTCCACGACGTCGGAGGAGTCGAAAAGGCGCGGCGCCCCGCGCGTCCAGGCAAGGTCGGATTTGGCGACGTTGGCGAGCGCGGCGTAAGGCGCGGCGAAGGCCTTCTGGCACATGCGGCAGTGGCAGACGCTGGCGTGGGTGGGCTCGGCAAAGAGCGCAAAGCGCACCGCACCGCACTGGCAGCCGCCGGTGTGGAGGGGATGACGTTCAGGCGTGCTCATGGTCCGCTCCGGTTCCGCATTCGGCAGTGATCCGTTCCAGAACGCCGTCGAGGGTGTCGTTCACTTCGAAGTTCCACACCCGCAGCACCCGAAAGCCTGCAGCCGCGAGCGCGGCATCCCGCGCCGCATCACGCAACCGTCCATCGGGTCTGCCGTGCTGGTCACCGTCCACCTCGATGACGAGCTTGGAACGCAGGCAGGCGAAATCGACGATGTAACCGCCGAGCGGCACCTGGCGGCGGAAATGATGGCCAAGGGGGCGCAGTTCGCGAAGCCGGTTCCACAGCTTCGCTTCCTGAGGCGTCATCACCTTCCGCAGCGCCCTGGCCCGCTCGTTCGCCATTGCCTGTTCCTCGACTACGTGGAGCCCGCAACGGCGGGCGACCCTCGTCGACGCTGCCGTCGTTGAGGTGCCCGCCCCACCCGGCTGTCCCGCTTCGCGGGCCATCCACCCTCCCGCGCGGGGAGGGAGGGTGCCCGACCATACGCTCACGCCCGACATCGGCCTCGCATACCCGGGTCCTAGGAACCAAGCGCTGCCGCGAACTCCCTCCCTCCCCCAACGTGGGGAGGGTCGGCCGGAGGCCGGGGTGGGGGGAGCCCCGCGGCAGGGAGCCTGCTGTCGATCCTCCACGAGCGCTGCCTTCGCGGAAGCGCCCGCCCCACCCGGCCGTGCTGCTCCGCAGCCCGTCCACCCTCCCCTCGCGGGGAGGGAGGGTGCCAGCCCTCTAGGTGGCATGTGGTCCATCGGCCGCACACGCCCTTCCTCCCATCGCGGAAAGGAGGTGCCCGCTACTGCCTTACCTCCCATGTCGTGACGATCTGGCCCGTTGCCGGGTCCTTGCCGTCCATCAGCATCACGCCCATTGCCTCGATCTCGGCGCGGATGCGGTCGGCCTCGGCCCACTTCTTCTCGCGGCGGGCGGCGAGGCGGGCGTCAATTAGCGCATTTATACTGTGTTCGAACCTTGAACCCTCGTAGTTTGCAGCTATCCGGCCAAACTCATCGATTTGGATTGAGAATCCGAGTTGATTCAAAGAGGAGACTGCCTCAAGCTGCGCGCCATTTTCGCCATTGGCGTGGAATGCGTTAAGCTTTGAGAGCAGGGGCATCGCTCGATCCAAGGCCTCCGGCGACAGGTCGCCCCAACTCGTGGCGCCCGTCACACCCCACCGAGTTCGCAATGTCTCACGCGTTGCGAGTCCAAGGAACCGGACGTCGTCTAGAAACGACGCCCTAAGGTCCTGGGCGGCGTCGCGGCCGGCACGATCGAGTTCCTGGAACGTCTCGCGCATTATTGTGATCGCGCCGGGCGTGTTTAAGTCATCCTGCAAACATGCCACTACTCTCGGTGAAGCTCGGGGCTCGCGCGTCCAAGCGCCCTCGAAGGTGGCATCATCGTCGAAGAGATCTGGATCGCACACCTCAAGAAAGTGATTCAAATCGACATGAGCCCTGACCAGAGCGTCGAAGGTCCAATCGACAGGTTGCCGATAGTGAGTTCCCAGCATTGAAAGCCGAATGCCAGAACCGAACCAGTAGCGGCCGTGCCAACCGCGAAGCACGTCCCGGATTGTCACAAAATTCCCCAGGCTCTTCGACATCTTCTGTCCCTCGACCTGGAGGAAGCCGTTGTGCATCCAGACATTCGCCATGACGGGCGTGCCGTGGGCGCAGCGGGACTGGGCGATCTCGTTCTCGTGGTGGGGAAAGACGAGGTCGATGCCGCCGCCGTGGATGTCGAAGACGTCGCCGAGATATTCCGCGCTCATCGCCGAGCACTCGATGTGCCAGCCCGGGCGGCCGCGGCCCCAGGGGGAGTCCCAGCCGGGCTCGGCCGCGGTCGAGGGCTTCCACAGCACGAAATCGGTCGGTTCCCGCTTGTAGGGCGCCACCTCGATGCGGGCGCCGGCGATCATCTCGTCGAGCGAGCGCCCCGAGAGCCGGCCGTAATCCGGCATCGAGCCGACGTCGAACAGCACGTGGCCTTCCGCAACGTAAGCGTGGCCGCGCGCGATCAGCGCCTCGATCATCGCGATCATCGGCCGGACGTGCTCGGTGGCGCGCGGCTCGCGGGTGGGGTCGAGCACGCCGAGCGCGCGGATGTCCTCGTGGAACTGCCGCTCCGTGGCCTCGGTCACCTGCCGGATCGCCTCGTTGAGCGGCAGGTCCGGGTGCTCCTCGGCGGCGCGGGCGTTGATCTTGTCGTCCACGTCCGTGATGTTGCGGACATAGGTGACGTGATCGGCGCCGTATTCGTGCCGCAGCAGGCGGTAGAGCAGGTCGAAGACGATGATGGGACGCGCATTGCCGATATGCGCGAAGTCGTAGACCGTCGGCCCGCAGACATACATGCGGACATTGTCCGGATCAATCGGGCGGAACTCTTCCTTCGTCCGCGTCAGCGTATTGTAAAGCCTGAGCGTCATGGGTCCCCCTGCCGGCTGGCCCGGGCGGTTCCCGCGATCGTCTTGTCAGGTCAGAGGGGAACGGCCACGGCCAGCGGTGAAGCTAGCCGCAAATAATCACGCAAATGGTGGCGCAGACGCGCGGGGCCGTGGTCATGCCACAGGCAATCGCGCATTTCCGGGGGCCGGTCAAGCCGAGCGGAATGGCGAGCCGGCGTGAATGAACGGATTCTGAACGGAAGGCTCAACTCCGGTACATCGGGCGGGACTAGGCTCGGGGCTATCGGGCGGCATGTCGCCCTTAAGGCATCGGCAGGACGCGACGATTTTGCGCATCACCATCCGAACCGGCCTGATCGCTGCGCTCGTCGCCGGCGCGGGGCTCGGCGTGACCGGGCCGGCGGCGCCGCAGGCCTTTCCCGGGCTCTGCAGCGCGCTCGGGCTGGAACTGCAGCGCATCGACGCCGCCGCATCCGCGACCGCGGCGCGGCAGGTGCAGGTGCTCGATTTCGAGGTGCAGCGGCAGGAGGCGGCGCTCTACCAGGTCATCGCCGAGGCCCGCAGCCGCGGCTGCATCGAAGGCTTCGGCAACCCCGCGATCTGCACCGGCCTCGTTGCGACCATGGACATGATGTCCGTGATGCTCACGGACGCGACCGCGGCGCGCGACGCCGTCGCGTCCGGCGCGACGAGCTCGCCCCAGCGCGCGGCGGTGCTGGCGCAGATGCAGGCCGCGGGCTGCGGGACGGGTGCGGCAGCGGTGAAGCCGGTCCCGACACCGGCGCCCGCCACGGCGCCGGAGGTGATCGAACTCCCCGCGCCCGACGACATTGCACCCGCCGCGCCGGCGACGGAGCCGGCGTCGGCTCCAATCTTCATTCCCCCGCCGCTGCGTGAGGAGGTCCCGGCGGCAGCCGAACCCGCCCCGGCGCCCATGGACCCGGCCCCGGCAACGGCCGCGGAGCCGACCGAAGCCGCCGCGGCGGGGACAGCCGGGACCCCGGCCGCCGCATCGCCGGCCACCCCGACCCTCCCAGCATCCCCGCCGCCGGCCGCGCCCGCGCCCACGGTGACCCCCGCCCCGGCCGCAACGCCGGCGCCTGCGCCCGCAGCCGCCACCACGGCGACAAGTCCCGCAGGCGCGCCCATGTCGGTCCCTTCGGCGACCGCGCTCGCGCGCCTGTTCCCCGCCGACGTGCCCTATCAGACCATGTGCGTGCGAACCTGCGACGGCTTCTCGTTCCCGATCAGCGCCGCGGCGACCTCGTCGCATTTCGCCGCGGATGCGGCGGCATGCCAGGAGATGTGCCCGGCGGCGCCGACCGCGCTCTATGTCCACCGCGCCGCGGGCGAGACCATCGACGACATGATGTCGCTCACCGGCGCCCCCTACTCGGCGCTCCCGGCCGCCTATCGCTATCGCGAGGTGTTCGACCCCGACTGCACCTGCGCGGCCGCCGCGACTACGACGGCTGCAGCGCCGGCGGCATCCACCCCCGGCGCCGCGGAAACGCCCTCCCCGGCCGATACGGCGGAAATCGCAGGCGCCCTTGCGCGGCGGGAAATACCTCAGGTCGGGCCGACCTATCTGCCGGCCGAGCGGCTGGCCGGCAGCGCCGCGGCCGCCCCCGCTCCGCAATAGCCGCAGGGAGCGTCGCGTCAGGCCGGCGGGGGCAGTTCGATCACCGGCCCGCCCTCGCCCTCCACCGGCGCCTCGGGCTCCACGTTGCGGAAGGACTGACTCTGCTGGGGCACTGTGGTGGGCTTGGGGCGGGGAATCGGAATGCCGCCGATATATTCCGGCCCGGTCGGCGCGTCGTCCGGCGCCTCCGCCACGAGCGTCGGATCGATATACTGGTCCATCGGCTTGCAGGCGGTCAGCCACACGTCATAGACGGGGTGCTCGACGGCGTTGAGGCCCGGGCTCTCCGCGAACATCCAGCCGCTGAAGATGCGCTGCACCTCGCCTTCAAGCGTGATCTCGTCGATCTGCACGAAGGTCGCGGTCTGCTGGGCGCGCTCGGCGGGCTGCGAGTAGCAGGCGCGCGGGGTGATGATGAGCCCCCCCCATTGCAGCGGCTGATCGAGGAGGACGTCGAACGTGTCGAGCCGCCCGGTGATCTTGTCGAGCCCGGTGAAGGTCGCCACGTCGTTGGCGATCGGCTGGGTGTCGGGCGGGGGCGCCACGTCCTGGGCGTGCGCTGGCCCCGCGACGAGACCCGCAGCGGCGGCGAGAAGGGCGAGGCGGCACGCGACTGGGTTCGACATCGAAAGGTCCGGCGAGGCGACAGGGTCCCGCGCGGGATAGCACCCGCGGCGGCTGCGCGGGAAGAATTCGATCGAAGCCGCTCCCGCACCGCGCAAAGGGAGCCCGCGCTTTCGGGCGATCCTGGGGCGCGGCCCCCCGCGACGCGCGTTCGCACCCCCGGCGCCCGGTAGTGTCTCGGTTTGAGCCCCCTTATTTTGAGTCCATCAACAAACGCAAAGGGGGGCCCCACAGGGGCGGAAGGGTACCTGATGAGTGAACGAACCTTGCTGCGCGGGAAATTCACGGTTTTGAACGCGGCTCACCTGCGCCATCGCGCGAGCCTGAGCTCGGACCCGCGACACGTATTCTTCCGAGCCATGCTCGAAACGGATACTTACGAAGCGTACCTGGCGGCCACTCGGAGCATCGTTGCTACGACGGGAGACCGGAAACAGGACGACACCGATGGTCGTTCGGAAATCCTCTACGCGAGGCGTAACGGGTGGATCGCGGACGAGCCGAATTCAAACTGAGGCACTACCCCGCGCCCGATCGCCTTGAGGCCGCCGGGCCGCCGCTCTAGGGTCCGGCCTGCCTCCTCCTGCCTCAGAGACCCGCGATGACCCTGCAGAACCCGCCCCCCGGCCCGAGCTTCCGTCCCGACATGGACGCGATCCTTGCCGGCCGCCGCCTGCGCCGCACAAGGCAGACCGACTGGTCGCGGCGCCTGGTGCGCGAGACGACGCTGACCGCCGACAACCTGATCTGGCCGCTGTTCGTGAAGGACGGCGCCGGCGAGCCGACGCCGGTTCCCTCGATGCCCGGCGTGTTCCGGCACTCGGTCGAGGGCGTCGCGGCGGAGGCGGCGCGAGCCCGCACGCTCGGCATCCCCGCCATCGCGCTGTTCCCCTATACCGAGTTCGAACGCCGTGACCCGGCGGGCAGCGAGGCGCTGAACCCCGACAATCTCGTCTGCCGCGCGGTGCGCGCCGTGAAGACGGCCGTGCCGGAGGTCGGCATCATCACCGACGTCGCGCTCGACCCCTATACCAGCCACGGCCATGACGGGCTGCTGTCGGGCGAGGAAATCCTCAACGACGAGACCGTGGAGCAGCTCTGCGCCCAGGCGCTGATCCAGGCCGCGGCGGGAGCCGACGTGATCGCCCCCTCCGACATGATGGACGGCCGCATCGGCGCCATCCGCCGCGCGCTCGACGCGAACGGCTTCGGGCGGGTCCAGATCATGGCCTATTCCGCCAAATACGCCTCCGCCTTCTACGGCCCGTTCCGCGACGCGCTCGGCACGGCGAAGACGCTGCAGGGCGACAAGCGGACCTATCAGATGGACCCGGCGAACGGGGACGAGGCGATCCGCGAGGCCGAGCTCGACATCGCCGAGGGCGCCGACATGATCATGGTCAAGCCCGGCATGCCCTATCTCGACATCCTGTGGCGCCTCAAGCAGCAGTTCAGGATGCCGACATATGCCTATCAGGTGTCTGGCGAATTCGCGATGATCCAGGCCGCGGCGCGGAACAACTGGATCGACGGCGAGCGCGCAATGGTGGAGAGCCTCCTCGCCTTCCGCCGAGCCGGCGCCGACGGCATCCTCACCTATTTCGGCCCGTTCGTGGCCGAACGCCTGCAGCGGGGTAACGCGTAGCGGCAGCCAGCCACTGGCAGACTACGGAGTGACGGTGACGACTGGGCGCTGGTCGCTCCATGACTGGGGCCCGGATACCGACGCGCCCCTTACGTCGGGGTTGGCACGACGTCTCCCTTCGTCATGCCCGGCCTTGTGCCGGGCATCCACGTCTTGCCCCAAAAGGCGTGGTTGGCCGGGACGAGCCCGGCCATGACGCCGAGAGGGAGGGCGGTCCATAGGACCCGCCTCGCCCTCGGTGTCGTTCCCGGCCGGAGCGGGCGTCGCCCGCGGAGGGGAAGGGAACCCAGAACCGTCCCGGTATGCCGAGCCGTCTCTCGTCCCTTCCCTCGCGAGGCTCACGCCTCGCTCGCCGGGGACGACGCACCAAGTCTGATGCACTGCCGTGGGACCTGCACCGCGAACGAGGGAAGGTCTTTTGTCGGCCTTCGGGTCTCCTACATTACGTCGGCGGCGCCACCGCCGCCCGAGGGTGGGGAGAGAAGCGATGAACCGCGATGCGATCTACATGCAACCGTCCGACCACTGGCTGGAGGACAGCGCTCTGTTCCAGGGCGTGCGCGGCCGGCGCGTCGCGGCGTTCCTGATCGACTTGGTGATCGTGACTATCGCCGTCGTGGTCGGTGCGGTGATCGTCGGCATCCTGGGCATCCTGACCCTGGGCCTGGGCTGGCTGCTCTATGCCATCCTCGGGCCGCTGGTGGCGCTCGGCTATGTCGC
>Ga0182738_1001114_pt1 | contig 34488 bp, 28 predicted proteins | sample eDN5th30CBELigMG_FD_128876 | JGI IMG/M metagenome (GOLD analysis project Ga0182738, IMG submission 128876) | Enriched Miracle-Growth compost microbial communities from Emeryville, California, USA - eDNA 5th pass 30_C BE-Lig MG (version 2)... ...
CCTATCCAATTGGAAAATGGATCGTACAGATGAAATAAATAAATTCGTTGTACGATTTAGTAAAAAAGTAGGGAAATATATAAAGGAAAAAGAGTTTTATGATAAGAATGCTATAATAGAAGAGGAGGAAGATGGTTCAGTAATTCTAACTATTGAAACAATGAGTAAATTATTTTTACGATGGGTCAGAAAATATGGAATGGATGCTGAAGTAATTGAGCCTCTTCATATAAGAGAGCAGTTAAAGAATGAATTTAAAAAGTTATTGGATATTTATGATAATTAATTTTTATCTGAACGTTCCTGGGATATAAATATTTAGTATTATTTGATTAAGAATTAATTTTATTTGAACGCAGTGGGATTCATAAGTAGACAGTAATTTTAGCAGGAACTTAAGTAGGGGAGCCAATACCCTACTTATTTTTTATTTTAAAAAACGTTTGTTCGCTGACGGCTTTTGTCAGTCTGTCCTTTATAATATAAATAAATTTTTACAAATGCTTGTATATTTCCATTTGTTGGTATAAAATAATATCAATTAATATTAAATGGGGTGATAAAATGAGATGTGTATTTAGTTTTCAAATCGAGTACTTTCCAATAAAGTATCGGCTATTACTATTGTCGTTCATAAAGGAAATAACCCGATCGCAATCAGAAGAGTTTTATCAGTCTTTTTTTGTTGAAAGGGAAAAAGAAACAAAAAGATTTTCTTTTGCTCCTTATTTTCCGAATATTCGAATAGATGGTGATTTAATTGTTTCAGAAGCATTAAATTTAACGGTATCTAGTACGAATATGGAAATGATGATTTACCTCATCAATGGCATACAACAAAAGAGAGAATACTCCTATAAAGGAAGCGTCATGAAATTTACTGGAATGAAGATGGTAAAAGAAAAGCCAATTGTTCAATCCCAAGTCTGGTTTAAGACGCTTTCACCAATTCTAGTGGAATCAAAAGAGCGAAAACCATTGCTTGTCGGTGATGATAATTTTGAAGAAGAATTAAATATTATTAGTTCAAAAATAATGCAGAGTAAATATGGAAGAACTTTATACCAGCCAATTAAAATACTAAAACATCAGATGAAAAAAAGTGTAGTGAAAGAAAATTTACATCAATCATCAGGAGATTTATATTTTACAGGAAACATTGGCCGTTTCTTGTTAGAAGGGGATCCTCGTGATTTGAGTGTATTCTATTCAGAGGGTATAGCACTTCGGAGTAATCAAGGGTTCGGTTGTTTAGATGTTCTATAACTTGAAGGGGGGTGAGAGTAGTGACAATAGTAAGAATAGAGACTGCTGATGCACTTTTTAATGCAGGAATTACAGGTTTTGTGAATATCTTAAAGGATGCCAATATTGCTTATGTACCTACTAATAACTATATAGAGTTTGATCTTTCAGACTTAGAGAATTTTCATATTTATTATTTTGAATATTTCGCAAAAAGGTATAAAGAGCTTTTATCACATACTTTTATTGTAACAAAAGGCAAGGATTTTCTTTACAAAAAAGAATGGGATGATAAGGCAATAGAAGAATGGAATAAATATATCGAAAGAGCAAAAAAGAATATTAAAAGCAATAGCTATATAGCTGCATATAAAATGATGTCTTGTACGGAAGTAGATTTAATAGAGATGGAAAAAAAGCTAAAAAAGCTGAAGTTAAAAAAGAATCAAACCGTTTCAGATATTCAAAATGAAATCCATGAACAAATACACTATCTACAAACTATTATTGACTTTTTGGAAAAAGAGGAGGTGAAAAAGTATATTCTTGCAAAAAATATTGCCTATACAATTATTGATAATTTTTGGGGTGGAGTATCTTTCTTACATAAGTCATCGACAACAACTGATATTTTTGAAGAGTATAAAAAATATTTTATTGATCCAATCAAGCTTTATTATGAAGAAGATCATAATAAAGATAAATATGTATGCTTTATTAGCAACATGCCAATTAAGAAATTATCAAAACCACATGCTTATGATATGGCTTGGCTAACAAAAATGGGAGTAGATATGAGCAGGAAAACATCTCATTTTTGGAATTTACAGTCAAACACATGCTATATCTCACCGCTTATTAATTTTATTTATTCGTGTATTCCTGCTGGATTTACTTTTATGAATAATCAAGGATATTTTGTCAATTGTAACAGTTCTGTTGAAGCTCTAACTAGATTAAATAACAATCATGAAATGTATGTCATTAAATCAGATGATAATATTCAACTACTAGAAGCAAGAACATACTATCAATTGATAGATTTTATGGAAAATCAAAAACATAAGAAAGCAAAGTATGAGGTAGATAATATTCAAGTCATTAAATTTAGCAATACAGATAATAAGACAGATAATTTTCGACCATACACTTATAATGTACTTTCGAAAGATAAATTGGAAGTTATTAAACGGCATCAAAAATCATTAAATAATATGATTAACAGGGTAGTGAAGACGGGTGATGGATCATACTTAAGGATTTATCAAAATGTGATGGAACGGTTATACAGCAATAAAAATCAATTTGATTTAATTGGTTTATTATGTCGGACAAATTTGCCGAGCAAAGCAGAAGAGCCGATTAGAAGTAATAGACTCATATTAGATATTGTTTACTTAAATAATAGTTTTATAGGGACAATAATTCAAAATCAAAAAGAGAAGGAGGATGGTTCGATGAGTGATTATTATTCCTATGTTCGTAGGGAAACCATTGCATATATGGAAAATGCGGGTAGGAAATTAGCTTACAATTATAAAGTTAGAAATGCCAGCAATAAATTAGGTGGGATTACCTATCGTTTACTTAATGCTTTAAAAACAAAGGATACAGGAAAATTTATGGACACTTTTATCAATGCCCATTTATATGCAGCAAGAGAAGGAGAATTAATCATTCCCCCTCAAATGACAGAGGCATTAACGGATGAAGATAAATTGCAAACACTTGGCTATGCATTTGTTTTAGGTTTGCGTTCAGGACTTAACCCTAAAGGAGAGAAAAAGGAGGAAGAAGAAAATGTATAAAAAAGGTTTAACATTATCGATTGTTTTTGAAGCGGAAAGTGGAAATTATGGAGAAGGGGTCGGAAATGTCACATCATTAAAGAAGTTAACAAGAGGAACTGGGGATAGTTTTACATATATTTCAAGGCAAGCACTTCGCTATAACATCATCCAGCAAATGGGTGAAGATCGTACTCCTCTTGAAGTGGATGGATCTGTCATACAATTTGCTCCAGATGCTCTAATTTCTGATTATCCAGAAATTGATTTATTCGGTTATATGAAAACAAATAAAGGAACAAAAACACGACCTGCTGTTGCTCGTTTATCTAATGCCATTGCATTAGAAAGTTTTCAAGCAGATACAGATTTTTTAACTAACAAAGGATTATTTGATCGTTATCAAGCAGCAACTATAACGGAAGGTAAAGAACAAAAAAAAGGTGGTAATATTGCGCAAAGCGAGATTCATCATTCGTATTATACGTATACAGTTACCATTGACTTAGATCAAGTAGGCATCGATCATAATGAGAAGGAAATTTCTGTTTCTAATGAGGAAAAAGCCAACAGAGTAAATGCTTTACTGCAAACATTAAAATTTTTATATCGTGATATAAAAGGAAGAAGAGAGAATTTTTCGCCATTATTTGTAATTGGTGGGGTGTATGATTTAAAAAACCCATTTTTTGAAAACCGTATTAAAGTAAAGGATAATAAACTAAATGTGCAAACATTAGCTGGTGTTTTAGCGTTAGATAGCCATATAGCAGATTATACAAAATGCGGTCTCATTGAAGGAATATTTGATAATGATCAACAAATTAAAGATACACTTTCTCCTTTATCTGTTGCTGCTTTCTTTGATTTTATCCAAAAAGAAGTAAGCAACTATTACTTAGATTAAGTGGTGAGAATATGAGAGCATTGAGAATAAAACTTTATCAAAATATGGTTAATTATAAGTTGCCATCTAGTTTTCAATTAAAAGAAACATATCCGCTTCCTCCGTACTCTACTGTATCGGGAATGATTCATCGCGTATGTGGTTTTACCGAATATCATCCATTAAAAATCAGTATTGTAGGGGATTACTATTCAAAAGTCAATGATTTAGCAACAAGATATGAATTTGCTGCAGCAACATATGAAACAGCAAGACATGCCTATAAATTGTATTCTTCTGAAGATAATCGGGACTATGGATTAGCAAGAGGAGTAAGCACAACGGAACTATTAACAGATGTAGAATTAATGATTCATATTTTGCCGGAAACGGAAGAAGATTTAGAGATTTTGTATCAGTTGTTTAAAAATCCTTCCGAGTATATTTCCCTTGGGCGTAGGGAGGATTTGGCAAGAATTGAAGAGGTAAAGCTTGTAAACATAAAGGAAAATGAATTAGAAGACACTTATACATTAAGCTACTCTGCATATATACCTGTAGAATTATTTGAGAGCTACAGTTCTGAAGGTATAGAGTTTGCCACTGTTTACAAGCTAAATCGATATTATGAAAAAGTACAAATCAAAAAAGGATTAGAGCAAAGAAGATGGAAACAAGTTTCTGTATTTTATGGAGCAAAAGGCAGAGAAATTCTAAATGATAATGTTTATGAATTCGATGAAGATGGGAATATTGTCTTTTTTGCATAAAGTACAAGCTATAGAAGTGAATAAGACTAGGAATTCCTAGTCTTATTTTGAAAGGAGTATCATTATGAATAATTTATTTCTCGCTAAGTCAGATGTACAATTAGAAGAAACGATAGTAAAGCATACGAAAACATTATTACAAGAGTTAGATAGACTCAAAGTTATTTATTGTAATATTCCGAATCTTAGGTGTGATTTATTGGAAATGGCATGTATTTACCACGATGTCGGAAAAATTAATACAAAATTTCAAAATAAACTATTGAAAGCATTAAAAAAGACCGATTATTTATTAGAAGATATGTTACCGAAAGCGGGGGAAGTTCCCCACGGATATTTAAGCTGTGCATTTATTCCTTATAAGGAAATATTAGAAAATAAAGAGGAAAGAGAAATTGTGGCACAAGCTGTTTATTATCACCATAAAAGATCTGCAGCTAGCCCTAAAGATTTGAAAGAAACGATTCTTTATGATTTACCCAAGTATTATCTTTCATTTAAAGAAGCATTTCCATTTTTCTTGGCTGAACCAAAAGCAAATTTTAAGCCGTATCTTAATAGAAGAATAAGAAAACAAAGAAATCAAGAACAGACTAAACAATTTGTGCTTGTAAAAGGCTTGCTTAACAAAATTGATTATGCTGCAAGTGCACATATCCCAGTGGAAATTGCTAATCCTGGTCTAGGTAATTATGTTGATAAATTCCTTGCGGTTAAATATAAGAGTGGAAGAAATGAACTGCAAAATTACTTGCTGGAAAATCAAAAGGAAAATAATATTGTGATTGCTTCGACTGGTATAGGAAAAACAGAAGCAGCATTATATTGGATTGGGAGCAGTAAAGGTTTTTTTACACTGCCGCTTCGAGTATCAATTAATAGTATATATAGGCGTATAGCGAGTGAAATTAATTTTAAAGAGGTTGCATTACTACATTCAGAAACAGAAAGTGAATATGTAAAAAATGATCTTTATTCAATTGATTATTTCGAAAAGACAAGACAGTGGTCGATGCCTTTGACCATTTCTACGCTTGATCAAATTTTAGATTTTGTCTTTAAAGAAGAAGGGTTTGAAAAGAAATTAGCTACTTTAGCCTATTCCAAATTAGTAATAGATGAAATTCAAATGTATTCACCAAAAATGCTGGCTTGCCTTCTGGTTGCTTTAAAAGAGATAACAGATATAGGTGGGAATTTTACTATTATGACAGCAACTTTTGCTCCATTTTTATCAGATTTGATGGTGGGGAAATTAAATATTCCTTTTAAGCAACCATGCGATCCTTTCTACAAAAAATTAAATGGACAAGTTATAACTAGGCATCGTTTGATTGTAAAGAACGAGCAATTAAATATAGAGGATATAGTGAAAAATGAGATAGACCAAAAAATATTGATAATCGTAAATACTGTTCAAAAAGCTCAAGAAATACATGATGCATTAAAAGAGCGTGAAGATGTATTTTTATTTCATAGTAGATTTACGAAAATGGATCGTAAAGCGAAAGAAGCTGCTATTCAAGAAATGGGGAAATTGGAGAATCCGAGTACTGGTATTTGGATTACGACACAAGTGGTAGAAGCAAGTGTAGATATTGATTTCGATGTTCTTTATACAGAACTTTCTGATTTGAATGGTTTGTTTCAGCGAATGGGTCGAGTTTATAGAAATAGAATATTAGATCATGAACGAGTTAATGTAGTTGTTTATGATGGTGGAAATGATTATCCATCTGGGATTAGTTATCGTGATAAATATAGTGTAGTAGATAGTAGTATTTTTGAAATTTCTAAACAAGCTTTGCAAGAATATAATTCTCCTATTATTTGTACAGAAGAGTTAAAGATGGAATTAATAGAAAAAAACTATACTACACAGCGTTTAGAAAAGAGTACTTATTATAACGATGTTAAAGAGTTTTTGGATATTTTAACAAGTATAGAAGAATATGATGAAGAATTAGATCCTCGAATTACAGATTTAAGAGAAATATTTAATGAAACGATTATTCCATCTTCCGTTTATCAGGAAAATCAAAATACAATAGAGGACTTAGTTGCTAAATACAGTAAAACGTTAAGAATAAAAGCAACGAATGCGATAAGAGAAGAGCGTGCGAAACTTCGTGATGAATTATATGAGTTTACAGTAGATATTCCACAATTTAGAGTTGCAAATGCAAAAAAATTAAATAGAGAGGAACAATTTTTAAAGATAGGTAGCTATGAATCTATTAAAGTAATTGATTATGAATATGATTCAACAGTCGGACTTAAATATCCAAATGATAAAAAATTATTTTCTAATAGTCAAATTTTATAAGGAGAGATAAGAGGATGCTGCAAACGAAAACAGTTGGTGGTGTGGATTTAGCCTACTATATTGTCTGTAAAAGAAAGCTTTGGTTATATAAGAAAGGAATTGGGATGGAAAGTGAGTCAGATAGAGTGCTCGAAGGATCTATTCTTCATGAGACTTCTTATCCTCGCCTAAATAAAAAAGAAATCCTTATTGATGGTGCATTTAAGATAGATGCAATTGAGGGTGAATATGTTAGAGAAATTAAATTATCTAGTAAAATGCAAGAGTCAGATAAAATGCAAATGCTGTTTTATTTGTACCAGCTTTTTTTAAGAGGAATGAAGAAAAAAGGCTTAATCAGCTATACAAAAGAAAAGAAAACCGTTGAGGTACTGTTGACAGAAGAGAATAAAAAAAATATTCAGCGAGCAATTGCGGAAGCCTATCTAATTATCGATCGAGACACTCCGCCTCCTATACAGAAGCTACGCTATTGTAAAAGTTGTGCCTATTATCCATTTTGTTTTTCTAGAGAGGATGACGATGATGATGCGTGATCACTATGTCTTTTCAAATGGAAGATTAAAAAGAAAAGATAATACAATATATTTTGAAAATGAAGACGGGCAGAAAAAGCCACTTCCTATCGAAAAAATTCAAACATTGCATTTATTTGGAGAAATTGATGTGAATACAAAGCTGTTAACATATTTAAGCCAATATGGAATTACACTACAGTTTTATAATTATTATGGATTTTTTACTGGCGCATTTAACCCACGAGCAGCAAAAGAATCTGGACATGTTATAGTAAAGCAAACTGAACATTACTCTGATAAATATAAACGCTTGTATATTGCTTACCATTTTTTAAATGGTGCAGTTCATCATATGCTTCGAAATCTACGTAAACATAAAGAAATACCTGCTGAGTATATAGAAGGAATTCTATTACTATCAAACCAGTTGCACACTTCCACAAGTATTCAAGAATTAATGGGACGAGAAGGACAAATTCGTCATTTGTACTATCAATCTTTTAATCACATTTTTAAACAAGGTTTTGTCTTTGAAAAAAGAGAAAAACAACCTCCGAGAGATCCAATCAATGCCCTCATTTCATTTGGTAATACATTAATGTATCGAGTAATATTAACGGAGATTTACAAAACTTCATTGAATCCTACCATAAGTTATCTTCATGAGCCATCAACTAAGAGATTTTCATTAAGTTTAGATATTGCTGAAATATTTAAGCCATTAATTGTTGATCCGATAATTTTTTCTCTAATCAACCGAAGGCAAATTACAAAGAAGCATTTTGATTATTTAGAAGGAGAAATATGTTATTTAAACGATGAGGGTAAGAAAAAATTTATTATGGCTTGGGAAGAAAAATTAAATCAATCTGTCAAACATCGAATGTTAAAGAGAAATACGACTTATCGTTATTTAATCCGGCTTGAGTGTTATAAATTAATTAAGCATGTAATTAATGATGAAGTTTATAAACCATTGAAAGCGTGGTGGTAGATTAAATGTTTGTTATTATTACTTATGATGTAAATGAAAGAAGAGTGGGAAAAGTTTGTAAAAAACTCAAGGAATATCTTGATTGGACACAAAATTCTGTTTTTGAAGGTGAAATAACAATTGGAAAATATAAGAAGTGTATGGCAGAATTAAATAAAATAGTAAACAAAGAAACAGATTCGATATATATCTACCAAGTGAAAAATCCACGTAATATAAAGAAGGTGGTACATGGTCGAGAAAAGAATCCATTTGATCTTTTTTTGTAGTAACTTTGGTTGATGCAGTGTTAGAATGATTATAAATAAGCCTTAAATCTGCATCAAACCTACTTTTTGAAAAAAACTCCAAACCCTTTGCTATCAAAGGGCTTAAAGCATATTTAAAAGTTTTTATAAAAACACCACTAAAGGTTTACTGCAATTTGGAATAATATATGGTATTGCAATAAAGTAACTAATCCCTTGATATAATAGGGTTTATAGTGAGGTTTTTTAAGGGTTTTATCTGAACGTAGTGGGATATAAAGGGGAATCGAAAAAGGAAACTTATTAGTAAAATCAAAAGTTTTATCTGAACGTAGTGGGATATAAAGGGATTAAATGTAAGTTTATTATTTCTTGGTTTTTTTGTTTTATCTGAACGTAGTGGGATATAAAGATTCAAAAGCTAATCGGTTTTTATTTTGTTCAAATATAGTTTTATCTGAACGTAGTGGGATATAAAGGAGGTAGAAGAAACAGTTAAGGTGAAACTTACAGCAAGTTTTATCTGAACGTAGTGGGATATAAAGATGAACTGATATTCAATTCCTGCTTCTCTAATTACAGTTTTATCTGAACGTAGTGGGATATAAAGATAATAATGAAAAGGATTTGGATAAGCTGATTCGCTGTTTTATCTGAACGTAGTGGGATATAAAGTTGCTACGGCTAGCATAAATCTTGCTCTCGCTATAGTTTTATCTGAACGTAATGGGATATTTTTCTGTAATTTTAAAAGGTAACAATCATAAGAATATAGAATAAATAGGATGAAAAAATAAAAGACAAAAGGAAGGAATGTAAGAAAGGGGGCTTCTTTTAGTTGGTATAGTCATCTTTTTGAAAACGCTTTATATGGAAGGGGGGGAGTTGGCTGATAAATGAAATTAGCATTTACAACATTAGGTTGTCCTAATTGGGATTTAGATAGGGTTATTAACAATGCCGTCGAAAATGGCTACGATGGGGTTGATTTTCGCGGGCTTTTAGGAGAACTTGATATTTACAAGCTTCCAGAATTTTCGTCAAATGTAAAAGAAACAGTTCGCCGATTTAAGGAAGCATCTTTAGAAATCCCTTGTTTTTCAAGCTCGGTAAAACTGGTTACTCATTCACAAGAAGAATATGAAACGTTTGTAGAAGAATTAAGACAGTATGTATGGCTATGCAAAGAATTCAATACCCCGTTTATTCGTGTCTTTGGTGGAGCAATTGGTGAGTTAAAGAGAGAAAAAGCAATAGAAATTGCAGAGAAAAATGCTCGCCAATATCTTGCTATTGCAGAAAAAGCTAATGTCAAACTTCTACTAGAAACACATGATGATTGGACAGATAATAGATATGTAAAAGAACTTGTTCAAAGGATCTCATCAGAATATTTTCAAGTATTATGGGACGTTCATCATCCTTATCGAACAATTGGAGAAAAACCTGAGTCCACTTGGGAAACGATAGGTGAACAGGTTAAATATACGCATTGGAAGGATTCCTATGTAAAGAAAGAGACGAAAAGAGGTTATCAACTTTGTCTTTTAGGAGAAGGGGATATACCCTTACAAGAAATATTTAGTCTATTAAAGAAAAATGGTTATGATGGCTACTGTACATTAGAATGGGAAAAAAAATGGTGTCCTGAATTGGAAGAGCCAGAAATTGCATTTGAGCACTATAGTAAGTATATGAAAAATATTCATTGATAAAGGTGTTGATTAAAATGAAGTTTGGCTGTTGTGCTGCTATTGATAAGGCAGAGGCGCTGTATAAAGCAGGCTATGATTTTATTGAATGTACTGTTGTTTCTCTCATGCCAGAAGAAAGCGAAGGAGTATTTAAAAACATCTTAAGGAAATATAAGGATTCTCCCATACCGATTGAAGTGTGTAATATTCTCCTTCCAAGCGATTTAAAAATTGCTGGAGAAAATGTAAATAATCAGCGAGTGGAAAATTATCTGTCATCGGCATTAGAACGTGTACACCGAATTGGCGCAGATACAATTGTATTCGGGAGTGGTGGTGTTAGAAGTTTTCCTGAAGGCTTTCCTATAGAAAAAGGGGAAGAACAAATAGCAGCCTTTTTATCGAAGGCAACGGATATTGCCGAGCAGCACAATTTAACAATAGTTATTGAACCGCTAAACAAAAAAGAATCTAATGTAATAAATAGTGTCCCTGAGGCGGTTGAATGGACAAAGAAGCTAAATCGAAAATCATTAAAAGCGTTAGCTGATTTCTATCATATGGAAGAAGAAAATGAACCACTTACCAACTTATATAAACATAAAGACTTTATTTTTCATATCCATGTTGCCGATTCTAATAGGTTTTCTCCAGGTACTGGCACGTATCCATATTCAGCGTTTGCTAGTTACATACACAAAGCAAACTATGATGGCAGAATCTCCATCGAGTGTAATTGGCGGAACTTTGAAGACGAAATTGGGCAATCCCTTGATTATTTAAAACAGCATTTTTCTTCGGTATAAGGGAAATATGTATATTATCTTTTTTAGCGCCCTTTAATCTGGATGTCAGGGCGCTAATTTATCTCTTCTAATGTTAAAAGCAATTATCACATTGTAACATTCCTACCTAAATTCCCCTCCTAAGGAAATCCCTAGCTAATTAACTCAATTGGTTAACAATTCCATCAAAAATCTCATTCCTTATCTAGCAAAGCTTTCACCTAGCAATCTCTCTATTACCACTTTTTGGACGATGAATAGTAATATTACATCTGATAGCTTAGTAGTAGACCAGAAACAACTACTAGGAGGTAATAGAATTTGAAGACACTAAAGAAGCTAATAGTAGCCGCTGGAATTGTGTTATCTTTTTCAGCTTTTACATTAATAGAAGAAGCAGAGGCAGCAACGAATCGGACGATTCAATCTGGAGACACTTATTGGAAAGTAGCTACAGGATTTGGGATTCCTGTCAGTGATTTAATGAAGGCTAATAATAATAAATCGTTAATTACAGGTCAAAATATGATTCTACCAAATGCAACAGTCTCACCGGCTGATAAAGATTTAATGGCACGATTGGTACGTGCGGAGGCAGTTGGGGAACCTTATGCTGGGAAGGTTGCAGTGGCAGTTGTTGTTCTGAATCGTGTGAAAAGCAACGAATTTCCAAATACGATTCGTAATGTCATTTATGAAAAATCAAATGGCTATTATGCATTTACTCCAGTTCAAAATGGGGAGATAAATAAAGCTGCTGATGCAGAGTCAAAAAGAGCGGTGAATGAAGCCATTGCTTTAGGCAGCCAAGGAAATGGTTCTCTTTATTTTTTTAATCCAAAAACAGCCAAAAGTGACTGGATTTTAACACGAGAAGTAACGGTTACAATTGGAAATCATCGTTTTGCTAGATAAATAGTAATAGAAGCGCCAGTCTTAATAGATTGGTGCTTTTTTTGGACTATTTTTGTTAAAATGAAATGTAGAACATTTAAACAGAAGGGATAAACCATATTGAAATGGAGTTATGTAAATCGTTGGATCTTTGATAAACCACTAAAAAATAGAACCTCCTTAAACATATACGAAGTCGAAAAATGTCTTGGCTTTGGTGCATATGGGATGATTTACTTGTGCACAGATAAACGCTCAGGAAAGAAATATGTAGTGAAACAATTGCGGCCAAGCAAAGGGAAAAAACAGCGCGAGTGTGAACGTTTTAAGGATGAAGCAGCGTTATTGAGAAAAATAGAGCACCCCGCGGTCCCAGCTCTAATCGAGGAATTTAAAATAGGAACTCTACATTATTATGTGATGGAATATGTAGAGGGAGATAATATAGAAGATTTATTATTTTTTCAAAATCAAAAGTTCACAGAAATAGAAGCGCTAGACCTGATGACTCAACTTCTCTCTATTATTAACTATCTTCATCAACACAAAATCTTTCATTTAGATATTAGACCACCAAATGTTCTTGTTAGAGAAGGTATAGTGTATTTAATTGACTTTGGTCTTGCTAAGCAAGTGAAAGATGAGGAGAAAGAAATGAGTAATTATCGTCAAGATGATTACTATGATTTGGGTCAGATACTTTTGTTTTTATTGTATTCCGAGTTTAAAGGGAAGAAAAGCAAAAAACGGACATGGCTTGAGGAATTAACGTTGCATTCTGCAACTGTAAAGCTTCTTAAAAAATTGTTAGCTATTTCCGAACCTTATACGAATGGGGATAAAATTGAAAATGATTTAAAAAGTGTGAGGGAAGCTTTGAAAAATAAAAAATGTATAAACTAAAAAATCTTGTACATCTGAGTACAAGATTTTTTAGTATTAACTACTACTATGCTTCCGGCGCTTATAATAATGGCTCCCACCGTATGGATTGCGTTTTCTATAATCAGAGCTACTGTAGCTTTTGTGTTTGTGATAACCTCTTCGGTCACTACTGCTATATCTTTTATGACGACGGCTTTTACTGTAGCTGCCCGAAAATTGCTGTATTTTCCTCATGATTTTTCTAAACAAAGTATCACCTCTTCTGATATACGGATTTAGATATTATTTTATCAAACAACACATAGATATAACGAAAATTTACAAAAAAAATACATGATTGTAATAAAAAAAGATTGAATCATAATAAAATAGTGCTTACAAAAAAATATGTACTTAATCGCACTAAGTATATCGGATTTGTTATATAAATATTGCATTCTAGTAATAAATATAATAATATTATTAATATTCTAAACAATTCGTTTTATTTGCGATGGTAGCTTCTTTTAGACTATATCGGAAAAGGGGTAATAAGCATGAAATATGGATTTTGGCTGCCTATTTTTGGGGGATGGCTAAGAAATGTAGAAAATGAAAAAATGCCGCCGACGTTTGAATATGCAAAAGAAGTGATTCAAAGTGGAGAAAAATGGGGCTACGATACTACTTTAATTGCTGAACTATATTTAAATGATATTAAAGGCCCTGAAAAAGAATCTCTAGAAGCATGGTCCACTGCTGCTGCTTTAGCTGCTGTTACCGAAAAGATAGAAATTATGACTGCGATCAGACCAGGTTTTCATAATCCTGCTGTTGCAGCAAAAATGGCTGCAAACATCGATCATATTAGCAAAGGGAGATTTACGTTAAATGTTGTCTCCGCATGGTGGGAGCAAGAGGCTAAACAATATGGTGGAGTTTTTACAGAGCATGATGATCGCTATGAAAGAACACAAGAATTTATTGATATATTAAAAGGATTATGGACAGACGAAACCTTTAGCTATAAAGGAAAGTACTATGAGATTTCCAATACAAAGCTATCACCAAAACCAATTCAAAAACCAAATCCAATCCTGTATGCCGGTGGAGAAAGTCCTAAAGGGAAAGAGATTATTGCTAAAAACTGTGATGCCTATGTGATGCATGGTGGTACGGTAGAAGAAATTGCTGTGAAAATTAGAGCGATGCAGGAAGAAAGACAAAAATATGGAAACGAACCGTTTTCTTCTTTTGGAATGGCAGCATACGTTATTTGCCGTGATACAGAGGAAGAAGCACAAGCGGAGTTAGAAAGAATTACAGATGTAAAAGAGTCATCAGCATATGCAGGCTTTGATGATTTTGTGAATAAGTCTCAATTAGAACAGCAAATTAAACGATACGATTACTCTGTTTCCAATCGTGGCTTGCGACCTAATTTAATTGGAACACCAGAACAGATAGCGAAAAAAATACTTGAATACGAGGAAGCGGGAGTAGATTTATTATTACTTCAATTTTCCCCGCAGCTTGAAGAAATGAAAAGTTTTGCTGAAAAGGTTATGCCATTCGTTGAGACATTACGTAAAGAAAGAGAAGTGACTAGTTGATGAGTAAAATTTATGTTATTCATGAAAATAAGGAATGGACAATTCATTTAACAAAAAGGCTAGATGAATTAAAGTTGCCATATGAAGAATGGGATCTATCAGAAGGAAGCTTTGATTTGCTACAGGAGCCACCAGAGGGTATCTTCTATAGCCGAATGAGTGCTTCTTCCCATACAAGGGGTCATCGTTATGCTGCTGAATATACGGCGGCTGTGTTAGAGTGGCTTGAATCTCATGGAAGAACAGTAGTAAATGGTAGTAGTGCTTTAAAGTTAGAGGTGAGTAAAGCAGCTCAATATGCAGCATTGCAAAAGCATGGCATTACTACACCAAGAACATTGGTGGCAACGGGAAAAGACCATATTATAGCAGCAGCAAAGAAGTTGGGAGATCCTTCTTTTATCACAAAGCATAATCGTGCAGGGAAAGGATTGGGAGTGCGTTTATTCCATTCTATTAAGGAATTAGAAGCATATGTTGAAGGACCAGAATTTGAAGAGCCAGTTGATGGCATTACCTTAATCCAGCAATATATTGAAACACCAGATCAATCCATTACAAGATGTGAATTTGTTGGTGGGAAATTTGTTTATGCAGTGAAGGTAGATACAGCAGGAGGCTTCGAGCTCTGCCCAGCGGATGCATGCCAAATAAATGATTTATTTTGCCCAGTTGGCGAACAAGTAGATGATAAGCCAAGCTTTACAATTCAACAAGGCTTTAAAGAACCAATCATCGAAAAGTACGAGCAATTCTTGGCATCACAGGGAATATTAGTTGCTGGAATTGAGTTTATGAAAGATGAAAACGGCACAGTCTATACATATGATATTAATACAAATACAAACTATAATGCAGATGCAGAAAAAGACGCTGGCATATATGGAATGCTTGAACTCGCTACCTATTTAGGGGATGTGTTAAATAGTAGATATGGAGTTTCACAGTAATAAAATTGTTAAGGGACAGTGGGAATTAGCTGTCCTTTCTTTCGCATTTATAATAGAATCAAAGATTAAATGATCCTTTAGTAGAAGATTCCTCTATCTAGTACATATTTCACCTTGCAGCCTTCCTCTTATTCAAGTAAAATAAACCTAAATTTAAGCGCTTTCATATTTAGCTTTTGGAGGGCAAGACATGGAGAAGGTTAGATTAATCGAACTCTTGAATCAAAGAACGATTCGTGGAAAGTTTTTTTCTCTAAACTTGTTGCTAACACTGCTTCCAATGGTGATTCTTGGTTTTGTAGTTTACCATATTTCTGTAGAAAAACTTGGGGACCGAGCAGAAGAACAAGTAGCCTCAGCCCTTCAAATGGGAGATCATTATATTCAAAGACTTTATATTGATTTAAAGGACGTTATAAATGTCATTACAATCAATTCGGAAATTCAGGATGTGCTGAATACAGAGTACCATGATGATTATGGTTATAAAAAAAATGTCGGGGAAGTGACCTCTGCCATTACAAAAATCACACAAAATAAATCCTATATTACCTCGTTTGTTTTATATTCCTCTTACCATCAAACAGACAAACAGCTATACAAACGCTCTAATGCACGTTCCAATACATTTTTGAATGAAAAGCAACGCAATCAAATTTATAGCCAGTTATTGAAAGAGAATAATATCGTTTGGTGGAACAACCGTTCACTTACTGATTTCGCCTATGATTCAAGTTCAATGGTAATTGGGAGAGTTTTAAGAAATATTGAAAAAAATTATGAACCATGCGGATTTATTTTACTAGAGATAGAAAAATCTACTTTTTTTGAAGGCTTGTCTTTTTTAAATTCTAGTAGAGATTCGAATTTTTTTGTTGTAGATAATAATGATGAGCTTGTACATTATTTGCAAACAGATAGTGCATCCAAAATAGTCCACCAAAAAAATTTCTTGAAGAGTTTTAGTGAAAACGAACCAGGAACCATTAAAAGTACAAAGATTAATGGAGAGCATTATATTATCTCTTCTGAACGGATCGAGAATATGCCTTGGGAATTTGTATATCTAATCCAAGCATCAAAATTTTATTCAGATGCATCTATTATTCAAAAGGTTACGATTGGGGTTCTTTTTGTTGTGTTTTTAATTGGGTGTTTTGTTGCATTTGTTTTTAGTAAGGCAATTACCTCTCCATTAAATAATCTTGCTAAAGTGATAAAAGGAAATAAAGATTCAGAGGAAGAATTACAATATTTTAATCCAAATGACGAAGTGGGGCAGATTGGGGTTCAATTTATAAAGATGCATCGGGAAAATAAGAAATTAAATAATCAAGTCATCCAAGCGATAGTAAAAAGGAAAGAGGCGGAGATAAACGCACTTCAAGCACAAATAAATCCTCACTTCTTGTATAATACATTGGATTCTATTAATTGGTTAGCACAATCACATAAACAATATCAAATTAGTGAAATGATAAGTGCGCTAGGAAATTTTTTCCGTTTATCCTTAAATAAAGGGAAGGATAATATTTCAATCCAAAATGAATTGGATCATGTTATGGCATATATACAAGTTCAAAAAATCCGATATAAGGATAAGTTTGAAGTGATAGTAGAAGTAGATAAAGAAATTTACCCTTATTATATTCCTAAGCTGCTTTTACAGCCTATTGTAGAAAATGCTTTATATCATGGTATTAAAGTGAATAACGATAAGGGCACTATTATGATAACGGGGGGATTTTTTGAAGAAGGAATATGCTTTCATATAACAGACGACGGAATGGGGATGAAAAAGGACCAAGTAAAAAAATTAAATCGTACGTTAAATGGAGAAAACCTCATACCTTTATACGGTCTAATGAATGTACATAATCGATTAAGGCTCCAGTTTGGGTCAGCATACGGCGTATACATAACTAGTGAATGTGGCAAATACACAACAGTAAGTATAAAGGTTCCGAAATTGACTGATTTTATCAAGGAGGATCGTACGGATGATTAATGTATTAATTGTGGACGATGAATATCATATCCGAGAGGGGATAAATGATTCAATTCCCTGGGAGCAATTAGATTTACATTCTGTTGGTACTGCTGTTAGTGGGCTGGACGCCTGGAACAAAGTGAAAATACAAAAAATAAATATCGTTATTTTAGATATTAATATGCCTGATATGGATGGATTAGAGTTAGCGCAACGACTCCGAGTGGAAAATAAAATTATGCAATTTATTTTTCTAACAGGATATGATGACTTTCCTAAAGTGAAAAAGGCGATTGAACTCGGTGCATCTGATTATCTCCTTAAACCAGTATCTTACGAGGAGTTATGTACTGCTTTAGAAAAAGCAGCGGAGAGTGTTAGGGAGCAAGAACATAGTAAAAAATACATTGAAGTATTAGAAGGGAAAATTCTAGAAAGTGTAGAAATAACAGCGGACATAATATGGACAGAACTTTTACATCGACAAAGAAGTTATTTGGAGTGTGTGAAAAGTTTAAGGGAAATCGGAATGGAATTCACATTGAATAATTCCTATACGGTTATTTCCGTTTCTATTGATCATTATAGTCGTTTATTACAACGATGGGATGTACAGGATTGTAAGCTTAATAGCTATGCTCTCTCAAAATTAGCAAATGAAGTCATTGATTTGTTTGCAAATGGAGTGGTGATAAAAGGGCAGCCTGGGTATCTGACACTTATTGTGACAAGTGGTTATAAGCCCGACGATCGTCGAAGTAAGACTGTTTTAAACCATATTGTAAAAGAATTCCAATATAAATGTTTGGACTATTATCATTTATCGACAAGTATAGGAGTAAGTGAAATTCATGAAAACCCAGATGAAATTCACAAAGCTTACCAAGAGTCTATGCAAGCATTAGAGTATAAGTCTGTATTAGGAGAAAAATCAATCATTTATTTCGAGTTGATTGAACCGAAAGCAGCAGCCGTTAAACAAGTACTGAATAAGGAACTATATTTATTGAGTGAATTAAGACTTGGTAACGAGGTAGCTGTGGATGATATTTTGAATAAAATTATTATAGAGCTACAAGGAAGATCGATTGGTGATGGAAAAATCATATCCACTCAACTAATGATTTATGCCATCCGATTAATCGCAGAAAATGAGCTAGAAAAAGCGGACATATTTAAGGAAGATCCATTTGCTCAGATTTATAATGCTGAAACGGTAGCAGATGTAGTGGCTGTTATTACAGGTTTTTTTCAGAAAATTATTCAAGAAATAAAAAAACAACATCGATTAGGAAATCCTAATGTTATAGAGGATGCAAAACAATGGATACGTGAGCATATCTCTGAAGATATAAGTTTAAATAAACTTGCAAATTATGTTCATATGAGCCCTAACTATTTTAGTGCGTTATTTAAACAAGCGACAGGCGAAACATTTATGGAGTTTTCAACTAGAACGAGATTTGAATTTGCGAAACAGCTATTAATTCAACCTGAAATAAAAATATATCAAATTGCTGAAAAAATTGGTTACGCTGATGCAAATTATTTTAGCATCGCATTTAAAAAAAATGAGGGAATGACGCCATCTCAATATAGAGCGCGCTATTTATAAAGTAATTAGGAAGAATTCATCTCTAAGAGGGGAAGAATTCTTTTTTTGTTAACCTAATTAATGGATAATTATCCGTATTTTTTACAGTGTATAGGGTTTTTTTAATATCTTCGTAAAAAAACAAAGATAATCGTAGAATATTCTATGTTTAATAGTTTGAAAGCGCTTTATAATCAATTTGTAAGACAAAGCTTAAACAATTAATATACGTAAATCATTTTAAAAAGGGGGAATGAATTTTGGAAGTTACAGCTCGCCGGAAACATAAATCAGGCATTCAGAGAATGGAACGAAACTGGGGCATTCTGTTAGCTGCTCCGGCGATGATCGGATTCTTACTATTTACCCTCATTCCAATGATTGCATCATTAGGTTTTAGTTTGACGGACTGGAATATAGGGGGAAGCTTTTCCTTTATTGGTTTAGAAAATTATAAAACCATGCTCACAGAAGATAAGCTTTTTAGCAAATCTCTATTTGTGACAATCTATTACACTCTTGGAAGCGTGCCATTGGTAATGGCTGGGGCATTTTTTATTGCCATGCTCTTAAATCAAAAGGTAAAAGGACTTTCTATTTTTCGAACCATTTTTTACCTTCCTGTATTAGTGCCATCTGTTGCCAATACAATGCTTTGGCTATGGATGTTTAACCCCGATTTTGGTTTATTAAATACGATTTTAGGGTCGGTTGGCATCTCTGGACAACAATGGATTTACAGTGAGTCAACATCCATCCCTTCCCTTATGCTGATGAGTACTTGGGGATTAGGAAATGCTGCTGTTATCTTTTTAGCAGGACTACAAGGTGTTCCAGCACATTTATACGAAGCAGTAGAGGTAGATGGTGGGGGACCATTACGTAAGCTTTGGCATGTAACGATTCCGATGATGACACCTACGATTTTCTTTAACTTAGTTATGGCTTTAATCAATACATTTCAAGTGTTTAATGAAGCGTACATCATGACAGAAGGTGGACCAAATAATTCGACATTATTTTATGTATACTATCTTTTTAGAACAGCATTTAAAGATAGTCAAATGGGTTATGCATGTGCACTTGCTTGGGGATTATTTCTAATTATATTATTCTTATCATCTTTAATATTCTTGACCTCCAGAAAATGGGTCTATTACGAAGGAGGGGAAAACTAAAATGGAAACAAATCCTGTCATCAATTCAGAGCCAATCAAACCTACTCGTAAATCAAATTTCAAGTTAAGTAGAATCTTCATTTATTTACTGCTTGTTTTGGGTAGTGTAATTATGCTCTTTCCGTTCTTCTGGTTAGTAAGAAGTTCGTTTATGGGCATGAATCAAATTTTTGCATTTCCACCAGAGTGGATTCCTAAACCGTTTATGTGGTCTAACTATTCAGAAGCATTAACGTCTGTCCCATTTGATAAATATTTGCTAAATACGTTAATGATTGAGCTGTTAGTCCTTGCAGGTACACTAGTCAGTAGCACATTAGCTGCATATAGCTTTTCTCGGTTGCGCTGGAAAGGTAGAAATATCGTTTTTATGATTATTTTAAGCACAATGATGCTGCCATATGCAGTTACACTAATACCAACGTTTATGATGTGGAAAGAATTAGGAGCGTTAAATACAATCGTTCCATTAACATTACCATCTTGGTTTGGTACAGGAATAAATGGTGTTTTTAATATCTTTCTATTACGCCAGTTTTTTCTATCGATTCCACGGGAGCTAGAAGAGGCTGCTTATATTGATGGAGCATCACCATTAACTGTCCTGCTTCGGATTATTATACCGCTTTCGAAGCCAGCATTTATCGTCATCTTGATCTTTACTTTTATTGCCGTATGGAATGATTTTTTAGGACCATTAATTTATTTAAATGATGACAGCAAGTTTACATTGGCTATCGGACTTGCCACATTTAAAGGACTATATAATGCACAGTGGGGTTACTTGATGGCTGCTAGTGTGGCAATCGTTACACCAATCGTCCTTCTATATTTTGTTGCGCAGCGTTACTTTATAGAAGGTATTACGCTTACTGGAACAAAGGGTTAAAAAGAATTCATTCGCGAAAACGGGGGAATAAAGATGAAATGGAGAAGTGTAAAAATTGCAAGTTTGGTTCTTTCGATTGTATTTTTACTATTTGGTTGTAGTAGTGGAGAAAGCACTGGTTCCTCAAATAATAACGGAGATCAAGTAGAATTAACTTTCATGTACTGGGGCAGTAACATGGAAAAGCAAGCAATACAGAAAATGATTGATTCTTTTAATAAATCGCATCCAGATATTAAGGTAGTTGGCCAGCATGTAGCTGGGGACTATAACACGAAAGTGAATACTTTAATGGCATCCAATGAACTCCCTGATGTTGCCTATTTAGGAACATCTCTAGCGAAAAAGTGGGCACAGGAAGGGAAAATTATGGATTTAACAGACTATCAAGATCAGTACCCTGCATTGAAAGAACGTGTTGCACAGTCTTATTTATACTATGAGCCTGGAAAAAATGTAGGGAATACTACCGCATCAGAAATCGAGATGATGTTTTATAATAAGTCATTATTTGAAGAAGATGGTGTTGAGGTTCCACCTTCTAAAGCGGAGGATGCTTGGACTTGGGATGAACTTATAAAAACGGCTCAAAAACTAACGAAAGATTCAAAGGGTAGAACAGCAGATGAGTCTGATTTTAACCCGAAAGAAATTATGCAATATGGAATTAGTGTTCCTTCTACTTTTAATGGATGGTTGCCAATGGTACTTAGTAATGGAGGGGATATCGTCAATGAAGAAGGTACCGAATTAACTTTGAATACCCCTGAAGCAAAAGAAGTTTTTCAAAATATACATGATTTAATCTATAAATATCATGTTGCTCCAACTCCTGTCCAAATGGAGAATATGCCTGCAACAAGTGTTAGTTTGCAGACGAAGAAGGTAGCGATGGCTATTGATGGTCAATGGGCTTTATTAGATATTGCTGGTTCAGGAGTAGATTTCGGAGTGGCTGTTCTTCCTAAATTTGATGAGCCAAAAACAATTTTCTTATCTGGAGCTAGTGTTATTTTCTCCAGTACCGAGCATCCAGAAGAGGCATTAGAGTTTTATATGTATCACAATGACCCTGAGCAAGTTGATTTATTTGAAACTGGATTATGGATGCCTATCCAAGAAGAATATTATACAGATGAGGCAAAAATAAAAGAATGGACAGACAACCCAGCACACCCAGAAGAATATAGAGATGCAGCGATAAATTATCTATTAGATAATGCAGTTCAAGCTCCTGAAATCGATATCATTAATTGGGATCAAATCAATACAGAATTAGAACAAGGACTTGACCAATATTGGACAGATGCGAAATCTCTAGATGATGTACTGGCAGAATTAGAAGAGAGTGTTTCTCCATTATTGGAAGGTAGATATCCAAGTGAATAAATAATAGATGTAAAAAAGGATTTTTGCAAAATTCACAGAAGATATAATCTATGAGTAAAGCAATTTAAGAAAATAGTAAAAGAGTAATAGGAGAGGGGTTTAAATGTGAAGAAAGTGGAAGAAATCGCAACGAATAAAGTGAAAATTAATGATCGATTTTGGGGGCGATATTTAGAGGTTGTACGGAATCATGTCATCCCTTACCAATGGGATGCACTGAATGATCGATTATCAGATACTTCCCCAAGCCATGCCATTGAGAATTTTCGAATTGCAGCAGGGGAATCTTCTGGCGAATATTATGGAATGGTGTTTCAAGACAGTGATATTGCTAAATGGCTGGAAGCTGTTGCATATAGTTTAGAAAATGAGCCAAATGAGGAACTAGAGAAAACGGCAGATGAAGTAATCGCTTTATTAGGCAGAGCGCAAGACGAAAATGGATACTTAAATACTTATTATACGGTTAAAGAGCCTAATAACAGATGGACGAATATTCGTGATAATCATGAATTATATTGTGCTGGACATTTAATAGAAGCAGCAGTAGCATACTTTCAAGCTACAGGTAAGAGGCAATTCCTTAATATTATGTGTAAATATGCGGATCATATTGATAGCGTTTTCGGTCCGGAAGAAGATAAGTTAAAGGGATATCCAGGACACCAAGAAATTGAGTTAGCATTAGTTAAATTATATGATGTAACAGGGCAGGAAAAATATCTGAATTTAAGTAAATATTTTATTGATGAACGGGGAAAACAGCCTCACTATTTTGATATAGAGAAAGAGAAACGAAAAGAAACAAAACCGTTTTGGTTTAACGACGATTATGCTTATCATCAGGCACATAAGCCAGTAAGAGAACAAAAAGAAGCAGTTGGCCATGCAGTTAGAGCTACTTATATGTATACAGCAATGACCGATCTTGCATTGAAAACGAAAGATGAATCCCTGAAAAAAGCATGTGAAGAACTTTGGAATAATGTCACGCAAAAGCAAATGTATGTGACTGCAGGCATTGGTTCCATGGAGTTTGGTGAATCTTTCTCCTTCAACTATGATTTGCCAAATGATTTGGCCTATACAGAGACATGTGCTTCTATTGCTTTAGTTTTCTGGGCTAACCGTATGTTACAGTTGGAAGTAAATAATAAGTATGCTGATGTAATGGAACTGGCTCTTTATAATGGTACCATTAGCGGAATGGATTTAGACGGTAAGAAATTCTTTTATGTCAATCCATTAGAAGTTTTACCAGAAGCTAGTGATAAAAGAAAGGATAAAAAGCATGTGAAATCTGTTCGCCAAAAGTGGTTTGGCTGTGCATGCTGCCCTCCGAATTTAGCAAGGTTAATTGCATCTATTGGCCATTACATTTATTCACAAAAGGAAAAAGAACTATTTGTCCATTTATATATGGGAAGTGAGACAACTATTCAAATCGCAAATAACCAAGTTAAGCTTGTTCAACAAACGAACTATCCGTGGGATGGAAATGTATCAATGATTGTTTCTCCAGAAAAGGAGGAAACCTTTACTATGGCACTGCGCATTCCTGGTTGGGCAAAAGGAACAGTGGTGAAGCTAAATGGGGAGATAGTAGATCATTTTCCACTAATGAAGAATGGTTATGTATATATTGATCGTAGATGGAAAGAAAATGACCATATTGAATTATCTCTCCCAATGGTAGCAGAACGTATCCAATCGAATCCACAGGTACGCCATAATGTTGGGAAAGTTGCTATTCAACGTGGACCAGTGGTTTATTGTCTAGAGCAAGTAGATAATGGAGAAAATTTACATGGAATTATCTTACCAAGAGATGCAGAGTTAAAAGCAGAATATGATCCAGAATTGCTTGAAGGGGTTGTTAGCATTACCACTGGGGAAGCGGAACGACTAGATCAAAGCAATTGGAATAGCGAGCTGTATCGTCCAGTTGAGGACAGTACTACGAAAGTACAATTGAAAGCGATTCCGTATTATGCTTGGTGTAATCGCGAACCAGGTGAAATGATCGTTTGGGTGAATGAGAAAAAATAGCAGAGGGATATCTTTTAAATAATATCATCAAATGTTTATTAGTTACTGATTTTAATAGGATGGGAGAAGAGAGGTAGGGGTTCATTCCCTTCCTCTCTTTTTGTAGTATAGATTATATGCATATTTTTATACGAGATGGTCCTTATTGAATACATCATAAATAATTTCCTATGATAAGAATCAATGACACAAAATATGGTATGGTAATATGAGAAGGTATGCTAGGAGGAAAGAGAGGGATTATTCGTGAAAAAAAATATATGGATTGGATTTATTATTGGTGTTGCTACTGTGTTAATCATCGGAGCAGGAATTGTATTAATTGGTAATTATTCTTTCCAAAAGGCAACTGAGGCAAAGTCTGAGACAATTGTTAAAGAAGAATCAAATGGGAAGGAAACAGAAGAGAAGGAAGAGACAGAAGAGACAGACAGTGGTAATGGTAATGTATCCTACAGTGTCGAACAAACTTCCTTGATTTTAACCAAAGAGGATGGATCAGAACAAATATTTGAGCATGATAATGCTTTTGGGAAGATGGAACCTGTTGATTACTCGCCAACTCGTGAAAAAGTCTTGTTAACACCACAATATGGATGGGAAGAAGGCGGGGCGCTTTATGTCTATTCTAAAGAAAATGGACTAAAGGAAATAATCAATGTCAAAGCTACTTCAGGAGAACAATATTATCCAAGTGGAGCTCTTTGGTTAGATGAGCGCTATATTATCTATATTAATAGTTATATGTATGGGACGATTCCTAGTGGAGAATTACAGATTTATGATACGGAAACAAAGCAGATATTGCCACTTGAATTATTTAAAGGCGATGCAGTCTTGCAACTTTCACGCGTAAGTGATGTAGATAAACCTTATATTGTTATGAGCGGAATTCAGTTTACAGATGAAATGTTAAATGATAGTAAATCTTATGTGGAGAACCATGATATCGAAGAAATTCTTGAAATGATTGAATAATGGATAGGAGTGTTATCCGCTCCATACCACTTGTTTATAAAAGATTGTTTTTCTATATACTATTGTGGAAAAAAATTTAATGAATTGGTAAGACAGAGCAGGGGGAATCACAGCCATTTGAAACAGACCTTTTATAAACTAATAAAACCCCGAACAACCATATGGAAATCCTATGGTTGTTCGGGGTTAGCTATGTCCAAACCACTATTTTAATTATTCAATAAGACCTTCCTCTTTCAAAAAGTCTACTGCAACATCTTCATATTGTTCTTTGTCAATATCAACACGTGCATTTAGTTCTTGCATTTTTTCATTATCGATTTTTCCGACAAGCATTCCTAATACTTCTTCTAATTCTGGATGTTTTTCTAATGTTTCTGCTCTAATTACTGGTGTTGCGTAGTAAGGAGGGAAGAAGTTTTGATCATCTTCTAGAACCTCTAAATCAAATGCAGGGATACGTCCATCTGTTGAAAATGCATCAATTACATCGACATCTCCGTTTTTAATCGCACTATACATAATGCCAGAGTCCATCGCTTGGGTATCTTTGAATTCTATCCCATAAGTATCAATGAGACCTGGATAACCATCCTCTCTTTCAAGGAATTCTGGTTCAGAGCCTAATGTAAGTTCCGGAGCCATCTTTTTTAAGTCCGAAATAGTTTGGATGTTATACTTTTCAGCATCTTCTTTTCGAAGTGTTAAAGTGTATGTGTTGTTAAAACCAAATGGCTCTAGCCAAACTATATTATAGTCTTCTTTAAATTTCTTTTTTACAATGTCATAGGCTTCGTCGGGATCACTAACCATGTCCTCTTTTAGAATGCTTAATAATCCTGTTCCTGTATACTCCATGTACATATCATAATTGCCTGTGTTAACTCCTTCAAATGCTGGAGCTGTCCCGCCAAGAAAAGATTCATAGTTTACCTTTAAATCGGTATGCTCTTCAATCAGATGCCCCATCACATAAACCATAATTTCTTGTTCGGTGAAATTTTTACCAGTGATGGTAATGGTGTCTTGGCCGCCTTTTCCATTGCTGAAATTTGCAATGACAGTTGACAGTGGGACTAAGACGATTATGGCTGCTATTATCCATATTCGAATACGGCTTTTATTTTTATTTCCTTTTTTACTACCATGTAGACCTTGAGGCGTTACATCCGCTTCTAATACTTTCAATAAATAATCAAATATAATCGCCAATAGAGCAGAAGGAATGGCACCAGCAAGTATAAGCCCAGTATTATATGTTTGTAACCCACGGAAGATTAAATCTCCTAAACCGCCTGCGCCAATGAGTCCAGCAATCGTTGCCACACCAATAATTAAGACAGTTGCGGTTCGGATTCCTCCCATGATTACTCTTAGGGAAAGTGGTAATTCAACCATCCACAGCACTTGGCGATTGGTCATGCCCATCCCAACGCCAGCTTCTATTGCGGAGCGTTCTACTCCGATAATTCCTAAATATGTATTGCGCAAAATAGGTAATAAGCCATAAACAGTTAAAGCAATAATGGCTGGAAGCTTACCAGTTCCGATGAATGGTACTAAAAACACTAGTAGCGCAAGACTTGGTATTGTTTGAAAGACGCCAGCTACTCCGATGATGGAGTCTGCTATTTTTCTATGGCGAGTTAAATAAATTCCTAGAGGAACGGAAATCACAATTGCAATGGCAATCGAAAGAAGAGATAAGTACATATGCTCTAAAATTAAGTTCCAAATTGTTGGCCAACGGTTTATAAAGACATCTATTGTCTCTGTAATTATATTAGGAATGGTTCAAACCTCCTTCACCAATTTGATCAGCGATGTACTCAACAAGGCTTGCACGATTGACAATCCCAACAATTTTTGAATCCTTATCAATTACTGGCACAAAACCATATTTGGATTCATTTACTAGTTGAAAAGCCTTTTCTGTCGGTTCATCCAGTTTGAGTGTGTTTACATTGGTGTCCATTATATCTTTTAATGTTAATTCCTCTTCATTGTATCGTTTTTGTACTTCCCAAACAGTAGCAATACCAAGGAAGGTATTAGCATTGTCTGACACAACAAGACTATCTACCCGTTTTCTTCTCATTAATTTCAATGATTCAGCAAGACCACGTGATTGGCCGGCACTTACGGGGGTAATCATTAACTTTTTCAATTTTGGTAAAGAAATATTTTCTTGTAATCGATCTTCTCCGATAAAATTACGAACAAACTCATTTGCTGGATGACGCAAAATATTTTCCGGTCGATCCAGTTGCACGACTTCTCCGTCTTTCATAATACAAATGCGATCCGCAATTTTTAAGGCCTCATCCATATCATGTGTTACAAAGACTATCGTTTTTTGAATTTCTTGCTGTAATCGAACTAATTCATCCTGAAGCTGCTCTCGACTGATAGGGTCCAAGGCGCTGAATGGTTCATCCATCAGGATTATTTTTGGCTCAGCAGCAAGTGCCCTGATAACACCAATTCTTTGTTGCTGTCCACCGCTTAGTTCAGACGGATAGCGATCACCGAAAATTTCTGGATCAAGCCCAACCATGTTCATCAAATCATTGATTTTATCCATGTATTGTTCTTTTTTCCATTTTTGAAGTCGCGGAACGAGCGAGACATTTTCTTTAATCGTCATATGGGGTAACAAACCTATTTGCTGAATGACATAGCCAATAGTTCTGCGGAGTTTTACCGGATCTTCAGTGGAAATATCTTTTCCTTCAATGGTAATGGAACCACTGGAAGGTTCAATGAGTCGATTGATCATCCTCATCGTTGTTGTTTTACCAGAACCACTTGGTCCAATTAGAACAAGCAATTCACCTTCATTCACTTGAAATGAAATATTTTTAAGTGCTTTAAATCCATCTTGAAACGTTTTAGTAACTTCTTTAAATTGGATCAATTTCTACGAACACCTCCAGACTTTTCTTTAAAACTAACTACCCGATTTTGCTAACTAAATAACCACCTTTTTTTAAAATTTATCTTACAGCCATTAACTAGTATAACATTATTTTCGGGAAAATGGGTCCGAAAAGGGATTGTTATGGGAATGGCTCTTGTAGATAAATAAGTATTTGACTTATATGGGAAAGTGTTTGTGAAATTATTATTCCCATTATGGAGAAAAAAATGATAAAAAATAAAAGAATTCATAGAGAAAGGGAAGAACAAATAAGGTTTGTCAAATAGGTCAGATAGCCGACTTATAGACAAACCTTCGTTTTTTATTTTTTTAAAAACTAACAGGTTTCTTCATAAATTGTTTAGGTGTAATTCCTGTATACCTTTTAAACACCTTCGTGAAATAGCTTTGATCGGTAAAATTTAATAGGGCGTGAATATCGGATAAGGAGTGTTCGCCGAATGTCATGAGTTTTTTAGCTTCTTCAATTTTGGTTTGCTGAATATATTCACTGATTGGGATTCCCACTTCTTTTTTAAATAAATTGGACAAATATTTGGGGCTCATATTCAAATGTTCTGCGATAGACTGTAAAGATAATGGTTCATAGATATGCTTGTAAATATAATTTTTACATTGAAAGATGGGTCTCGAGTGATTTTCTCTTTTGGCTTTTTCTACCCTACTTGCAAACTCATATAAAATATTTTCTGTGAAAAGATGAATGTCCTCTATATCTTGCAATTCTTCCAAGTCTTGTATAAAACTGTCTCCTAAAGAATAAGCAATCTCTGGATGAAGTCCACCTGAAATGGCTGCACGAGTAGCAAGTGTAATGGTTGCAATGGATAAATTTTTTTGGTTTCTTACTTCATTTTTTTTGGAAAGTTTTCCAAAATCAAAAGACGTGTTTTCTTTAAATGCTTTCCAATAAGCAAGAAGCTTTTCTTTATGTCCATCCATTATATATTGATAGACTTTTTTTTCAGCAATAGGATCATGGTGAAAAGAGGAGTTTTGATGTATTTCTAACATATGTTTATTACACATTTTTTCATCGATTAATTGATTGTCCACTTGCATTTGGGGAGCTATAATATCCTGGTCGTCTATCTTTTTATGGTATAAAAAGTAAAAAAGCTTGGAAACTTGAATTAATTTTGAGCGGTTTATTACAGGAAGAGAATAATAATACTTTCTTAATGACTCTTCCATCTCTTTTTTGCCATAGCTAGAAATCAATTCATCGATTAGCACTTGAGTTGGTCGAGAAGATAATACCGGACCTAATATAACGGTTCCTAAGTTGCCAATAGGAATAAAGAATACGGTTTCATAAAATGGAGTGCTTCTTATAGTGGGACCAGGACTTCTCTTTTCCTCCCTACGAAAGACTTGTCTAAAAAAAGATTGTTTAGAGGGATAAAGGGGGTTAAATGATTCTTTTGGTGAAATGTCTGTGATTAAGGTTCCTTCCTTATCAAGTACATGAAAAGAGACATTTAATATATCTTTCATTAAGCTACATACATACTCCAAATTCTTCAGATTTAGACGATTTTCCACTAGATTCTCCTCCATTCACTTGAATATTGTCAAAATTTAGAGAGTGATAAGGTAGTTAAAATCCCATAATAATAGAAATTATACCATAACAAAGCTGGATATCATTATATACTTGGACTAAGAAAGTAAGCGCTTACTAATAATCTGCTCATTCTTAAATATACAAGCAGATTAATAGTTTGTAAAATAATTTTCTTAAAGGGAGTGGATTTTATGAGGAAAAAGTATGCTTTTATATTATTTTTCCTATTTACAATGGTGTTAGGGGCATGCAGTAATAGTTCTTCGACGAGCACAGAAGATTTAACTATTCCAGATAATCCAGAAGATGTAAAAGGGGATATTACAGTTTGGGCTTGGGCCTTAGAAGCAAACTATTTAGAAAAGGATGTACTTCCGGCATTTAATAAGAAATATCCGAATGTAAATGTAAAGGTTGAGCATATTGGTGTTGATCAAGTATACCAAAAAGTAAGTGCAGGTCTTTCAGCAGGCGGAAGTGGATTACCAGATGTCGTACAGGTAGAAAATAACCGCATTCATTCATTCACAGAAGATTTTCCTGATGCATTTACGAATTTAAGTTCACTAGGTTTTGATAAACATGAAAGTGAATTTTCTAAATCAAAAATTGATGGGTTACAGGATAAGGATGGAAATATAATCGCAGCACCAAGAGATTTAGGACCAGTTGGTGTCATTTACCGTACAGATATTTTTGAAGAGGTTGGAATAGATCCGGCAAGTATTGAGACTTGGGATGACTATATTGAAGCAGGGAAAAAGGTTGTTGCCCATACAGGCAAGGCTTTTTTAGGAACCGATAGTGATGGACTGCTTCGAATCATGTTACAACAGCAAGGAAGCTATTATTTTACAGAGGATGATAAATTAGATCTTACTTCAGACGCCGCCAAAAAGGCAGTTGATGTTTTACAAAAAATGAAAGATGCTGGATTAATTATCTATACAAATAACTGGGATGGACAGGTAGCAGCAATGAAAAATGGAGAGGTTGCGACACAGCCTGGTGCTGTCTGGTGGAGTGGAACGATGATTGAACAAATGCCTGAGCTGTCAGGTAAGTGGGGCATGTTCCAACTTCCTGCTTTTGAAGAAGGGGGAGGAAGAGCTTCTAATGATGGAGGATCAGCCTTGGCGATTCCAAGTAAATCGGATAATAAAGTTGCAGCATATGTGTTTGCTGAATTTGCATCAACAGATGTAGATTCACAAATTAAGGCGCTTACGAATAGAGGTTTATTCCCAGCTTTATTAGCGGCATATGAAGAGCCTATTTTCAGCGAAGAACAAGAATATTTTAACAACCAAACATTCTTTAAAGATTTTGCTGATACAGTAATAGATATTCCTTCTGTTAATCATAGCAGTGCAGAGTTAGAGCTTAGATCCATTATGACAAGTCAAATGGAAGCGTTTTTGCTAGAAGACAAACCAGCAGCACAAATATTAGAAGATGGGAAAAAACAAGCAGAACAGCAAACTGGATTGGCATCAAGCAATTAAAAACTATTCTTGATACAAAATTAGAGGCTAGCTGAGAGATAGAACCTATTTTTGAAGCAGCCTCTAAAAAAGGAGGGAATAAGTGTGGCGGATAATAAAATGCTGGAAACAGGAACGAATCCTATAACAATAAAAAAGAAGAAACAGTTTATCACGCCTAAGACAGTTCCTTATATATTTGTTGGTCCTGCTCTTTTATTGTTTATTGCTTTTACCGTTTATCCTATTATTGCATCTTTTCTATTAAGCTTTCAAACAAAGGTAGCAGGTGTTTATACTTTCTCTGGGTTTGCAAATTATACACGGCTTTTCAGTGACCCGCTCTTTTATAAGGCGCTAGGCAATACCTTTATTATTTTGTTAGTGCAGGTTCCGATCATGTTATTTCTTGCTGTCATTTTAGCCAGTGTATTGAATTCTGGGTTATTAAGAATGAAAGGTTTTTATCGAGTTGCATTTTTTACACCTGCAATTACTTCATTAGTTGCCGCCTCCATCATCTTTGTATTATTACTGAATACCGATTATGGATTAATCAATTATTTGTTAACATCAATCGGACTTGAGAAGGTTCGTTGGCTAACAGACCCATTTTGGGCGAAGGTTTCTCTTATTCTTGTAACAACATGGAGATGGACCGGGTATAATATGGTTATTTTATTAGCTGGTTTACAGAATATTCCGCATAGCTTGTACGAAGCAGCTAGTATAGATGGTGCCAGTACGATAAAGAAATTCTTTTATATCACAATTCCTCAGCTGAAGCCAGTCCTATTATTTACTTTTGTTATGTCTACAATTGGATCCTTTCAATTATTTGATGAGCCGTACAACTTAACAAATGGTGGTCCAAATAATGCGACGATAACGATTACCTACTATCTATATAATCAAGGGTTCAGTTTCTTTAACTTTGGCTATGCATCTGCCATTGCTTATGTAATCGTGCTCTTTATCGCCGTTCTATCATGGATTCAATTTAAGGTGGTGAGAAATGACTAATGGCAAAACAGAAACGTATTCAAAAAATATTGATGCATCTATTTTTACTTATTGGTGTTGTCATTTCGATTGGACCTTTTTATTGGATGGTTGTAGGTGCAACCAATCCTTCAGGCGATGTATTAGCCTTTCCTCCTAAGTTGATTCCTGGTGATTATTTGCTGGAGAACTTACGAAATTTGAGTAATTCCATCGATATTATGAAAGCAGTAACGAATTCATCTATCATTGCCATTGTGTTTGTTGTAGTAAGTTTATTAATATGCTCGGCAGCTGGCTATGCTTTTGCGAAATTTACATTTAAGGGTAGTAATCTGATTTTTGCATCCTTTTTATTGGCGATGATGATCCCGTATCAGGCTACGATTATTCCCCTGTTTCAGATTTTTGGAGCGATAGATTGGATTAATACGTATCAAGCGATTATATTGCCGCAAATATGCTATCCATTTGCTATCTTTCTGATTAGGCAAAATATGCAAGGGATACCAGATTCCTTAATAGAGGCGGCGAGAATAGATGGTGCCGGTGAATTCTTTATCTTTTTCAAAATTGCTTTACCTACAATGAAGCCGGCTTTGGCAGCTGTTGGGATTTTTCTTTTTACCCATCAATGGAATAATTTTATGTGGCCATTAATAGTGATGACGACACAGGAAAATTATACTTTACCAGTAGCTTTATCCACTTTAGCTGGTCTTAATTCTATTGATTACGGACAATTAATGTTAGGGACAGCTATTTCGGTAATCCCAGTAATGGCCGTTTTTCTCATCCTGCAAAAGCACTTTATTTCCGGTATTTTAGGTGGTTCGATAAAAGAATAAATGATATAGATAGGAGCTGAAGTCATGACAAAAAAATGGACAGCAGAAAAATTAACACTTGGAGTTTGTTATTATCCAGAGCATTGGCCAGAGGAACTGTGGGAAGATGATTTTCAACGAATGAAGGATTTAGGATTTACCTATGTTCGAATGGGAGAATTTGCATGGACGATATTTGAGCCAGAAGAAGGCGTTTTTTCCTTTGATTTATTTGATCGGGCAATTAGAAAGGCACATGAATTTGGCTTGAAAACAGTGCTCGGTACTCCGACGGCAACCCCACCAGCATGGCTCACACAGAAATATCCGGATGTGTTGAATGTCTCACAAACAGGTATTCCATACCAGCATGGAGCACGTCGACATTATAACTATAATTCGGAAAACTATCGAAGATTGAGTTCGGCTATCGTTACAGAAATGGCTAAACATTATTGTGGTAATCCAGGAGTTGTGGGTTGGCAGATTGATAATGAATTAAATTGTGAGATAGATGTTTTTTATTCGGAAGCAGATCATCTTGCTTTTAGAAAGTGGGCGAAGGAAAAGTATAAAACGTTAGATCAATTAAATGAGGCGTGGGGTACGGTTTTTTGGAATCAGACGTATACAGACTGGGATCAAGTCTATTTAACAAGGTCAACTGTTTCAAATTCACCGAATCCACATCAAATGCTAGATGAAAAGAGATTCATTTCTGATAGTGCCATTTCCTATGCAAAAATGCAAGGCGACATCATTCGCAAATTAACACCTAATCAATGGGTTACAACAAATGGAATGTTTAAGCATCTCGATAATCATAAACTAACGAACGAAGTGCTAGACTTCTATTCATATGATTCTTACCCTAATTTTGGAAGGGTGCTAGAAGATAAAAGCGAGAAGCCTTTACGCGACCGAAAATGGAGCTGGAATTTAAGTGTTGTGCGCAGTATTTCACCTAATTTCGCGATTTTTGAACAGCAGTCCGGTCCCGGTGGCTGGGTAACAAGACTAGAACAA
>Ga0182738_1001115_pt1 | contig 34488 bp, 42 predicted proteins | sample eDN5th30CBELigMG_FD_128876 | JGI IMG/M metagenome (GOLD analysis project Ga0182738, IMG submission 128876) | Enriched Miracle-Growth compost microbial communities from Emeryville, California, USA - eDNA 5th pass 30_C BE-Lig MG (version 2)... ...
GAACTGCCCCTGGCCGGCCGGCCCGGAGGACCATATCAAGGTCGATCTGGCGGATCCCGAGGATGTCGGTCGCGCCGTCGCCGAAATCCGCCACCGACTGAAGGACCAGGGCGGCAAGCTCCATGCGCTGGTCAACAATGCCGGCATCTCGCCGAAGCTCAAGGACGGCAGCCGCATGAACTCGCTGGACACGCCCATGCATGTCTGGCGCGATGTCTTTCAGGTGAATTTCTTCGCGCCCATCATGCTGGCGCGGGGGCTGTTCAAGGAACTCGAGGCGGCACAAGGGTCCATCGTCAACGTCACCTCGATCGCCGGCACCCGCGTTCATCCCTTTGCGGGCACGTCTTATGCGACCTCGAAGGCGGCGCTCGGTTCGCTGACGCGCGAGATGGCGCATGACTTCGGCCCGCACGGCATCCGCGTCAACGCCATCGCCCCGGGCGAGATCGACACCGCGATCCTGTCGCCGGGAACCGAGAAGATCGTGGAAGCCATCCCGCTGCGCAGGCTTGGTTCGACGGCGGAAGTGGCCGACATCATCTTCTTCCTGTGCTCGGGCCAGTCGTCCTATGTCACCGGCTCCGAAATCCACATCAATGGCGGCCAGCACGTCTGACGCGAGACGCTGCGGCCCGCCTGGAAAGACAGGCCGCTTGCGGAACGGATCAGTTCTCGCTGAGGATTTTCTCGATGTCCGCGACCGAATGGTTGGTGAGCGTCTTGGGGACCTCCGCCACCACGCGCGCGTCGACCTCCTTGTGAAGTTTCTTGCGTAGCTCGCCGATCACCACCGGCGGCGCGACCAGAACGATGTGCTCGAATTCCTTGCGATGCGCCATGGCGTAGAGCTGCTCGGCGATTTCGTCGGCGAACCGCTCCTTGGAGATGCGGTGCCAGTCCGTGTCTTCCATGGAGCTTCGCGGCGTGTTGGCGCCGTCCATCCGGCCTGGCCGGTCGCTGCCCTGTTCGCGGGTGGGCGGATTTCGCTCCTGCAGGCCGCCCACGACGTTGAGGTCGGGGTAATCCACATCGCCCTTGTTGCGCAGATAAAGCGCTTTTTCTCCGTCCGCGACGAGAACCCATGTGCCGTGCTTCAATCTGATGCCGCTCATCTCGTCTCCTCGTCTGGTTGGTTGATTTTCGTTTTCAGGCCCCGTCCCTGAAACGCGCCGGTGTTGAGGATGTTCCGAAAAGGCAGTGCGGCCAGTCGCCTGATCTCCCGCTGAAACGGTTTCGCCGAACGAGGCGCCGTTGTCGGTGGCCGGAGGATTATTTTTCTCGTCCCGGTAAGGCCGACGCAAAAGCGATTGCTTCCGCCATCCAGTGGCGCGAGTGGGTTTCTTCTGGTCTCGAGGCGTGCGGGCTACAAATTCCGGCACGCTAGGAACCCCCAGATTTTGCCATGACCAAGCCGTCCGCGAAGCTCAACACATTCCCCGTTTTCATGCGGGTCGAAGGGCAAGCCGTGGTCATCATCGGCGGTGGCGAGGAGGCCTTTGCCAAGACCCGGCTGATGGCGCAATCGAGCGCGCGACTGCTTGTGGTATCGGATCGTCTGGAAGCGGACTTTGCCGCGTGGATTGCGCAGAACGGCGTCAGTCATATCAATGCCCCCTATCGGGCAGGTCATCTTGCCGGCGCAGTGATGGTTTTCGCCGCAACGGGTGATGTCGTGCAGGATCGTACCGTTTCCAACGACGCGCGCAGGCTCGGCGTCCCGGTCAATGCCGTGGATCGGCCCGAGTTGTGCGACTTTTTCACGCCGGCACTGGTCAACCGTGCACCGCTCGCCATCGCCATCGGCACGGAAGGCGCGGGGCCGGTTCTGGCGCAAATGGTGCGCGCAAAGATCGACCGCCTGCTGTCGCCGTCGCTGGGGCAGCTTGCGGGTCTGGCCAGTTCCTTCCGGGAGACTGCCGACGCGCTGTTGCCGAAAGGCACTGCGCGTCGGCGCTTCTGGCGGGAGTTTTTTGCCGGCGCGCCCGCCCGCGCGCTGGAGCGCGGCGAGCCGGAGAATGCGCGCCGCGCCGCCGCAGAACTGCTCCATGCGGACAAGGCGGCAACCGGCCATGTCGCGTTGGTGGGCGCGGGGCCGGGCGCGGAGGATTTGCTCACCCTGCGCGCGCATCGTCACCTGATGGAAGCGGATGTGATCGCTTATGATGCGCTCGTGCCGGAAGCGGTTATTGCCATGGGCCGGCGCGATGCCGAGCGTCTGCCGGTCGGCAAGCGCAAGGGCTGCCATTCCAAATCGCAGGCCGAAATCAACGTTTTGCTGGTGAAACTGGCGCGGCAGGGCAAGCGCGTCGTGCGGCTGAAGTCAGGCGATCCGCTGGTGTTCGGCCGGGCAGGCGAGGAGATGCAGGCGCTGCGCGATGCCGGCATTTCCTATGAGGTGGTGCCGGGCGTCACTTCCGCCTTTGCCGCCGCTGCCGATTTCGAGCTGCCGCTCACCTTGCGTGGCGTCACCTCGTCCATGGTCTTCACCACAGGCCATGATCTGAAGGGAAAGTCGCTGCCGGACTGGGCGAAGCTCGCGATTTCCGGTGCGACTGTTGCCGTTTATATGGGCCGGTCGGTCGCGGCCGATGTCGCCACCCGCCTGATCGAGGCGGGCCTTGCGCCCGACACCGCCGTCGCGGTGGTGGAGAATGCCAGTCTGGCCGGACGCCGCAAGTTCCACGGCACGCTGGCCGACCTGTCCTCGCTGGAGGCACGCACAGACCTGACCGGCCCGGTCATGACCATCATCGGCGATGCCGTCGCTGGCGCGAACTTCACCGGCTCCGAACCGCTCGCCGGCCAGCGCGCCAAGGCCGCAAACCGCAGTTTCGAGGATAGCCTGACATGAAGGTATTGACCGCCAATCGCCTGGTCGACGGAGAAGCCGTCTGGTTTTCGGCTGCGCATCGCTGGTCCGAAACGATTGAGGGCTCCGAGATCGCGGCTGATAAGGCAGCCGAGGAGCATCTTGAGGCAATCGCCAGGGCCGCCACCGACAATAACGAGGTGGTCGATGCCGCGCTGATCGACGTGCAGGTCGTGGATGGCGGGATCCGCCCGTTACGGCTGCGCGAGCAGATCCGTGCGGCCGGGCCCACCAACCGGGTCGACCATGGCAAGCAGGCGCGGCCGCCCGTTTCGCAGGCAGCGTGAAACCGAGAGACGAAAACCATGTATCGTTACGATGAGTTCGACCATGAATTCGTGAAGGCCCGTGTCGCCGAGTTCGCCGATCAGGTCGAGCGGCGGCTTGCCGGCGAGATCACGGAAGACCAGTTCAAGCCGCTGCGGCTTATGAACGGGGTCTATCTCCAGCTCCACGCCTACATGCTGCGGGTGGCGATCCCCTACGGCACGCTGAATTCGCGCCAGCTGCGCATGCTGGCGCACATCGCCCGCAAATATGACAAGGGCTACGGCCATTTCACCACGCGCCAGAACATCCAGTACAACTGGCCGGCGCTGGCGGATGTCCCCGCTATCCTGGCCGATCTCGCCAGTGTCGAGATGCACTCGATCCAGACGTCAGGAAACTGCATCCGCAATGTCACGGCCGACCATTTTTCCGGTGCGGCGGCCGACGAGGTGGCCGATCCGCGCCCTTATGCCGAAATCCTGCGGCAATGGTCGTCGGTGCATCCGGAGTTTTCCTACCTGCCGCGCAAGTTCAAGATCGCGGTGACTGGCGCCGAGCGCGACCGAGCGGCCATCAAGACGCATGACATCGGCCTGCACCTGAAGCGCAACGAAGCCGGCGAGCTCGGCTTTGCCGTCTATGTCGGCGGAGGGCAGGGGCGCACGCCGATGGTGGCGAAGAAGATCCGCGACTTCCTGCCGGAAGCGGACCTGTTGTCCTATGCCACGGCCATCCTGCGCGTTTACAATCTGCACGGCCGCCGCGACAACAAGTTCAAGGCGCGCATCAAGATTCTGGTCCATGAGACCGGCGCGGAAGAACTCACCCGTCAGGTGGAGGCCGAATGGAAAAGCCTGAGGGATGGCGAGTTGAAGCTGCCGGAGGCGGATGTGCGGGCAATCGCCGCCTATTTCGCGCCGCCTTTGCTGCCGGCTCGCCCGGAAGGCGATGAGCAGGTAAAGCTTGCCCGCCTCGACAGCCGTTCGTTCAGCGAATGGCTGGACCAGAACGTTACCACGCACAAGAATCCGGATTATGCGGCCGTCACCATTTCGCTGAAAGGCATCGGCGAGACGCCGGGTGACGCCAGCGCCGAACAGATGGAGGCGGTGGCCGATATCGCCGAAAAATATGGCTTCGACGAGTTGCGCGTCAGCCATGAGCAGAACCTTGTCCTGCCTCACGTGGCACGCGCCGATCTCAAGGCCGTTCATGATGCACTTGCCGAAATCGGGCTGGCGACGGCAAATTCCGGACTTATCACCGACATAATCGCCTGCCCCGGACTGGATTATTGCGCACTGGCCAATGCCCGCTCCATTCCCGTGGCGCAGGAGATTTCGCAACGTTTCGCCTCGCTGGAGCGCCAGCGCGACATTGGTGAACTGAAGCTGAAGATTTCCGGCTGCATCAACGCCTGCGGACATCACCATGTCGGCCATATCGGCATATTGGGGGTCGAGAAGAAGGGCACGGAACTCTATCAGGTCACGCTTGGCGGCTCGGCGGACGAAAACACGACCATCGGCGAGATCGTCGGTCGCGGTTTCGGGCCGGAAGAAATCACCGACGCGATCGAAACCGTGGTGGAGACCTATCTGCGGGTTCGCCGCGACAGCTCGGAACGGTTCATCGACACCTATCGCAGGCTTGGGGCTGCCCCGTTCAAGGAGGCGCTCTATGGCAGCGAAGCCAAGGCCGCTTGACGCCGAGGCCCATGCGCTGGCCCGCGCCGAGGCGCTGAATGCGGCCTGCGGGGAACTGCATCCGCGCGAAATCATCGAGCAGGCGGTGACCCGGCAGTTTGCCGGTGAGATCGCGGCCGTCTCGTCCTTCGGTGCTGATTCAGCGGTGCTACTGCATATGATTGCGCAGGTGGACCACGCCCTGCCGGTGATCTTCCTGGATACAGGAAAGCATTTTGGCGAGACGCTGGAATATCGTGACGCCTTGGCGGCCGACCTTGGCCTGAGCAATCTGCGCATCGTCACCCCCGAGGAGGCCGCACTGAAGCGCGACGACCCCGATGGCAAGCTGCACCTGTCGAACACCGACGCTTGCTGTGCCATCCGCAAGGTCGAGCCGATGGCGCGCGGCGTGGAGCCATTCAGCGCATGGTTCACCGGCCGCAAGCGCTTCCAGGCTGCCACGCGCGCGGCGTTGCCGGCTTTCGAGGCGGTGGGGCCGCGCATCCGCATCAATCCGCTGGCGCGCTGGAGCGCGGGCGATCTTGTCGACTACATACGCGACCACGGCCTGCGGGAAAATCCGCTGGTTGCCTATGGCTACCTGTCGATCGGCTGCTTTCCCTGCACGCAACCCGTCAAGCCGGGCGAGGACGCGCGCAGCGGACGCTGGGCCGGGCAGGCCAAGACAGAATGCGGCATTCATCTCGCCGGCCTCGACAGCGCATTGAGCAACTAGGAAACATCTGATGCCTGAAACCAAAGCGCAGCCGCGCCTGTGGACACCGCAAGGGTTCCGCGAGGACGACTGGGGCCACGCCGAAAGTGCGGAAGCGCTCGACAATGGCAACGGGCGCGTGATTCTACCTTTGCGGACCTTCCTCGATCTCGACCCGCAAGCGCGTGAGAGCGCTCGCGCGCGGCTGGGCGTACTGTTGCAGCCGGGCGATCCGCTGGAAGCGATTGCCGGGCTGCTCGATCAGCTTTCGCTGGTTGCGCTGGCGTTTCCGGCCTTCAGCGACGGCCGTTCCTTTTCCAAGGCGCAGCTTCTGCGCAGCCGCCACGGCTTCCAGGGCGTCGTGCGCGCCACGGGCCAGGTGCTGGTAGATCAGTTGCCGCATATGCTGCGGGTCGGCTTCGACGAGTTCGAAGTCTCGCATCCCACGCTGCTTGCCCGGTTGGAAGCGGGGCAGACAGGCGGCTTGCCGATCCATTACCAGCCTGCCGCAAAGCAGGCCGGCAAAGGCGGCAATTATGCCTGGCGTCGTGTTGCCGCATCGAGATGAGGTGTTCGACCTAGTTTTTGCGCCGCAAACCGTCCATTCCGGAATCTTCCGCATGGTCCAGCTTGCCGAGCAAGTCCCGGATCTTGCGAGGAAGTTCCTGATCGACCTTGAAGGCCGGTAGGGCGCGAACGAAGCGCTTCACGGCGTCGGAGCCGAACTGTCGCCTGATCTCAAGTGCCAGGGCATCAGACGTTCTGTTGTTGTTGCCACGGGCCATTTCCCAAAACCTTTGTTCTTTGGGACGGAAACTCGTTGTGCCCTCTTATTGTTCCTTTTTGACGCAGCGTCCGCCACAGTAACCGGCCGGCATGGTTAAGATTTAACTAAAAATGCAAATATTGGCGGCGTATGCCGTTCGCTTTCCACAGGGCAGGCCTGTCGGTGGCAACCCTTGATTTTTGGGCTGCGAACCTCGATATCGGGCGCGATCTTCCTATTCTTCAGAAAATGACGGGATAAGCGATGAGCGATCAGGAAAAACACGAACACATGCCCGAAGAGGCACAGGCTGCGGACGCTGCCGCCGAAAGCAAGCCGGCCGGCAATGAGAGCGACCATGAAGTGCTCGTGCGCTTGATGAAGGAAAACGAAGAGCTCAAGGACCGCGCCCTTCGGACCGCCGCCGACATGGAGAATCTGCGCCGGCGCACCGCCCGCGACGTGCAGGATGCGCGCGCCTATTCGGTCGCCAATTTCGCCCGCGACATGCTCGGCGTCTCCGACAATCTGCGTCGTGCCATCGAAGCTGTGCCGGCCGACGCGCGCGCGGGCGACGATGCCGGCCTCAAGGCCCTGCTTGAAGGCGTGGAGATGACCGAGCGCGCCATGCATTCCGCGCTGGAACGCCACGGCGTCAAGAAGCTCGAACCGCAGGGCCAGAAGTTCGACCCGCATTTCCATCAGGCGATGTTCGAGGTTCCGGACCCGAGCGTTCCGGCCAACACGGTGGTGCAGGTTGTCCAGAGCGGCTATTCGATCGGCGAGCGCGTTCTGCGGCCTGCCATGGTCGGCGTTTCCAAGGGCGGACCCAAGCAGGCTCCGGCGGAAGCCGCGGCCGAGCCCGGCCCGATCAACGAACAGGCCGAAAAGGACGCCTGACGCATCTGCATCGGCTCCCGGGCGTGGTTGCATGCGTTTCAGCGATCGCGCATCTTCGACGCTGGGTGACGGTATTGCGTGCTGAACCGATCAGCGCCCGTCAGCAATAACGGGACGGGCGCGATGACCCCATTTCAGCTTCTCGACTACGCCGGCGTGGCGGTATTTGCCGCCACCGGCGCGCTGGCCGCCTCGCGCAAGCAGCTCGACATCATCGGCTTCCTGTTCCTGGCGAGTGCCACCGGCATCGGCGGTGGCACGCTGCGCGATCTCATCCTCGGTGCGCCAGTCTTCTGGGTGCGGAACCCCCATTACGTGATGGTCTGCGCGGCCATTGCAGTCATCGTCTTCTTCACCGCCCATCTGGTCGAATCGCGCTACAAGCTTCTCCTGTGGCTCGATGCCATCGGTCTGTCCGCCTATTCGGTGATGGGCGCGGGAAAGGGGCTCGCGGCAACCGGCTCGCCCACCGTGGCCATCATCACCGGCATGCTGACGGCGACCTTCGGCGGCATATTGCGCGATCTGCTGGCGGGTGAGCCTTCCGTGCTGCTGCGGCCGGAAATCTATGTGACCGCTGCCATGACCGGGGCTGCCGTCTTCATGCTTGCCGGTGTGCTCGGCGTGCCCGAAGCTCTTTCCGCCTCGCTGGCTTTTGCCGCGGCGTTTATCGTGCGCGGCGGTGCGCTGAAATTCGGCTGGTCGTTCTCGACCTACAAGAGCCGGCCCGGCCGCCGCCCGGAAGATATCCCCTGAGCTTACAGGGCGTGCCGCGCCTGCCAGCGTTTGACCAGCGACCGGGGGGCCTGCCGCAGCCATGCCTGTTCAAGTCGCAGGTGCAGTTCGTCGAGCGGTATGGCCTCGATACGGATCAGGATGTAGGGCCAACCCTTGTAATGGTCGGTCTCGAAATAGAGGTCAGGGGCTGCTGAAAGCAGCATTTCCTTGTCTTCGTGTTCGCAAACCATCGCCACCGTGCCGGCATCCTTGACCCGGCAAAGCAGTTTTTTACCCACCTTCAGCGCCGGCGTGCCATAGGACGTGGCCTCGATAATTTCCGGCAAGCCTTCCGCCGCGCGCCGCAGCTTATCGAAGGCTTTCGGAAACGCCTCGACCATCGCTGGCTCAGGCAGCGAAACGTTGTGCGTCGCTGCCGTAATAGTTGATGTAGCGGCTGCTGATCGCCTGTACCGGCAGCACGACGAAGACGTCCACCGTGCCGAAATCCTCATCGATGACGCAGCCGTCGCCGATGCGTGCGCCAAGGCGCAGATAGCCCTTCACCAGCGGCGGCATCGCTGCGAGTGCCGATTTGAGGTCGAGCGCGTCCGCCGGCTTCATGTCCATGCGGTGGTAGCGGGCGGGCACGGCGCGGATTTCCCAGTCGCCGTCGCTGCGGCAATGATGGGCGAGATAGGACAGCGCCTCGGCATGGGCGGCCGGATCGGTTCCCTGGAACGATGCGCAGCCGGCCATGACCGTGATGTCGTAGCGGTTCACATAGGCCCAGATACCCTGCCACAGCACTTCGATGGTGCGTTTGGAGCGATATTCGGTCAGCACGCAGGAGCGCCCAAGTTCCAGGAAACGCTGGTCGGGATGGCGGGCGATCAGCTCCTTCAATTCGAACTCGTCTTCGGAATAGAAGCCGCCTGCCGCGACCGCCTTTTCCTGCCGAAGCAGCCGGTAAGTACCCACGATCCGTTTGTGCTCGGGGCCGGGGAGGGCGGTGTCGACCACCAGCAGATGGTCGCAAATGGCGTCGAAGCGGTCGGCGTCGCGGCGATCCAGCGCCTGTGCCTCATCCTGCTTCGCGCCAAGCTCGTCATAGAAGACGCGGTAGCGTACCTCTTGCGCGGCCGCGATCTCGTCCGCGTGCTGCGCCAGCCGCACTTCAAGCGAGCCGATGCGGCCGAGCGGCCGGCTCTGGCATCCCTGCTGCGCGGCAATGCCGTTGGCCTCGGTGAAAGCGTCGCGATTCGGCAGCACTGTCTGCACGGATGTTTCTCCTTCGAGCCAGTCCACATGCAGCGGAATAGTGACAGAGTGCAACAGGATTGTGACTGTATCGCGATAGCCGGCAAGGAGCAATGCGAGGCAATGATGCCGGCTAAGCGTTGTGGATGAAAGGCGCTCAGCTTTCGGCCTGCTCCGCCACCGCCCGCACCAGAATGTGGGGATCGAGCGGTTTGGTGACGAAGCCCGTGGCGCCATGCGCCAGCACCGAATGCCGTGTCTTTTCCTGGCTGTCGGCCGAAAGCACCAGGATGGGAAGTGCCACGATCCCGTGCTCTTCCTCGTGCCGGCGAATCGCCGCTATGGCGTCGAGCCCGTCCATCACCGGCATGTGCAGGTCCATCAGCACGACGTCATAGCGTGGCTTGTGCCCCGTCGCGGCTTCCACGGCCGCGCGGCCATTGCTTACCACATCCACCTTGTGCCCGGCCTTGACAAGGGCGGCGCGCGCCAGCAGCGCGTTGATCTCGTTGTCCTCGGCGATCAGCACCGACAGAACACGCCGGTCGCCCGGTTCCCCGGCAGGCGGGATGGCGGGGTGTGTCGAGGCAGAGGACGTCACATCGCGGGCGATTGCCGACAGAAGCACGCGCAACAGCGTTTCCCCCCGCACGGGCCGGGCGAGGAAGATAGGGTAGCCGTTGCGGCGGAATTCACCCAGCAGGCCCCGGTCTGTCGGTGCGATCAGCGTGATCGCCTCGGCCGTGGCGAAGCCGCTGCGGCGCAGCCGCTTCAGCATATTGCCCTCGGCATCTTCCAATGCGGCATCCACCAGCAGCGTATCGCAGCCCTCCGCCAGCGTGGCTGCCTGCGTCACCGTGTCCGCGATCAGCATCGTGCCGCCATGGGCTTCGACGGTGAGCGCGATGGCCTGCGCCTCGATGCGGTTGTTGGACAACATCACCACTCGCCGTCCGGTCAGCACATCGCCGCGAATGTCGCCGGGTGTCGGCTCGTTCGCCGGAACGGTGAAGGCGAATTCCGATCCTTCGTTTCTGGTGCTCCTGACGGTAATCTCGCCGCCCATCGACTGGACGAGACGGCGCGAGATCGCGAGGCCCAGCCCGGCGCCGCCATGGGCACGCGTCGGGGTGTCGTCGACCTGTTCGAACTCATTGAAAATGCGCTCCAGATCGGCCTGATGCAGCCCTTCGCCTGTGTCGATGACGGCAAAGTTGAGCATGTTCGCCTTTTCGTCGGGGGCGCGGCGGACGGTCAACAACACGCCGCCGGCATCGGTGAACTTGATGGCATTGCCGATCAGGTTGAGCAGAACCTGCCGCAAGCGGCCTGGATCGGCGGTGATCATCTGCGGCACGTCCGGGGCGATATGGCAGCCCAGCCCGATGCCCTTGGCATAGGCGCGCGAGGCAAGCAGTTCGACCACATTGCTGGCGATCTCGCGCGGCGACATTGGCTGCGGCTCGGGCTCGAAGCGGCCCGCCTCGATCTTGGAATAGTCGAGCAGATCCTCAATCAGCGCCAGAAGCGCACTCGCCGAGGTCGAGACTGCACCGACATAGGTGCGCTGCTCCAGCGAAAGCTCGGTGTCGGCCAGCAGCTTGGCCATGCCCATGATGCCATTCATCGGTGTGCGGATTTCGTGGCTTACCGTCGCCAGAAAGCGTGATTTGGCTTGGCTGGCGTGCTCGGCGCGCTCGCGCGCATGAATGAGTGCGGTTTCGGCCCGCTTGCGGGCGGTGATGTCGCGTGCAATGGCGCGGTGCGAAACGGTGTCGCTATCCTTGTCGCGCACGGAAAGCTCGATCCAGGAAAACCAGCGCTGGCTGCCGGCGGCGTGGATGACGACATCGGTGGAACTCAGGCATTCGCCTTCGGCAAAGGCGGCGTCGGGCACGACCGCGACCTCCACGCCCAGTTCGGCAAGCGTGCGGTCGGTCAGCTCACGCGGCTCCAGACCGAGAAGATCTGCGAAAACGCGATTGGCGTAGACGACGCGGCCCTCGCGATCGCGGTGGACGACGAGATCGCCCAGCGCGTCGATGAGGCCGTGAAAGCGTTCCTCGCTTTCCTGCATCTCCCACATGCGGTCGGCGAGGGCTTCGATCTCTTCCTGATTCGGTGCTGCTGCTTCAGTCAGGCTGGCGTGGGTCCTGGCACGCAATGCCACGGCCAGCGAAAGACCGACCACCCCGATCGCAAGCAGGCCGAGGCTGACGACATGCGATGCATTCGTGAGCCAGGCGAGTATCGCGAAAGTCAGGATCGCGGCAATCAGGGCGTGCGTGAGGCCAGGCGAAGCGTATTTCGGAGGCTCCGGCGCCGGCGGGGGCGGAGCGAGCGGCTTGCGCAGAGGCAGCGCTATGACCCGTCCCGCGGGCGCTTCCGCCGGGGCCGTGTTCTCATAGTCGAGCTTGGTCTGCGTCTCCATGGTCCGATCCTACGTCACGGGCCTTAGGGAAGCTTTGGAAGGATATCTCGAATTTTACGGATCGGCGGCGGACGTCGCCGCATGCATCAGGAAGGTGGAAGAGCCCTATGGCGCCGCCAGACGAAAAGCTCGTCGACCAGCACCAACACTGCACCGACCGAAATGAAGGCGTCGGCCAGATTGAAGACGGCAAACGACCAGACCGGCGTGTGGAAGAAGATATAGTCGATCACATAGCCATAAAGCGTGCGGTCGATGAGGTTGCCTATCGCGCCGCCTACGATGAGCGCGAAGCCGATGCGCGCCAGCACCTGTTTCGGTCCGGTGCGGAAGGCCAGATAGAGCACGAAGACGACCACCACGAGCGACATCAGGATGAGCCCCTTGTCGCCGAAGGAGGAGAACATCGAGAAGGCAATGCCGGTGTTATAGGTGCGATAAAGCGCCAGAAAGGGCAGAATATCGACCTTGTCGTGCATGAAAAGCTGGGTTTCGACCAGATATTTGACAAGCTGATCGATGATGATGGCCAGCAGCGCAATCAGGCCGTAGGGCAGCAGCGATCTCCAGCTCATGCACCGGCTCTCGCGTCGAGGCTGAGCGCGCCGCGCCTGATCTCGTAGAGCATGACGCCCGTGGCGACCGCAAGGTTGAGCGAATCGGCACGCCCGGCTTGCGGAATGCGCAACAGCCGATCGCAGCTTTCGGCCAGCGTGTCGGGCAGGCCCTGCTGTTCGTTGCCCATCATGAGCACGACGGGCTTGCCCGAAAAATCGACCGAGCGATAGTCCACAGCACCCTTGAGATGCGTGCCGACGACGAGGCCGGAAAAGCCCTTGCGCCAGTTCAGGAATGCCTCGGGGGTAACTTTGGCCACCGGAACGGCGAAGATCGAGCCCATGGTGGCGCGGACCGTTTCCAGCGAGAAGGGATCGGTGGTTTCGCCGACCAGAACGACACCCCTGGCGCCCACCGCATCCACGGTGCGGATGACGGTGCCGAGATTGCCGGGGTCGCGCACGCGGTCGAGCGCCACCCACACGTCGCCATCCTTCGGGCGAACGTCCTTCAGCGGCAGATAGCGCTGCGCGAACACGCCCACCACCATTTGCGGGTTGTCGCGCCGGGTGATCGAGGTCAGCACCTTTTCGGAGACTTCCAGCACCGTGCCGCCGGCGGCAACAGTGCGCGCGGCCACCTTCTCGATGGTCGGATTGCCAAGTCCGGCCTTGGCGAAGATCAGCGTCCTGATTTCCCAGCCGAGGTCGAGCGCGTCGATGACGAGCTTCAGCCCTTCGGCCATGAAGGCGTTTTGCTGGTCGCGGAATTTCTTCAGCGCCAGCGCCTTGATCTCCTTCACCAGCGGATTGGCGAGGCTGGTGACTTCCTTGACCCGTCCGGGAGCGCGATGCTCGCTCATTTTGTCAGCCACCGTGAGAAGAGGGATGTGGAAAGCGCGCGGCCTGCCGATTTTTCGCGGATGATGAGTTCGCCCGACTCCACCACCCCGCCCATGCCGGCGAAGGTGTCGCGCATCAGCGCATGGATTGCGAAGAAGGAGGAGCGGATCGAATAGGCCGTCAGCACGACCGCGAGCGGCTTCGGCGTCAGGATCGACCGGCAGATGTCGGTCAGCGCCGGCAGGTCCTCGAACAACTGCCACACTTCACCCTTCGGCCCGCGTCCATAGGCGGGCGGGTCGAACAGGATGATGTCGTAGGCATTGCCGCGCCGTTCCTCGCGCTCGGCGAATTTCATCGCGTCCTCGCAGATCCAGCGGATCGGCTTGTCGGTGAGGCGCGCGATCTCCTGATTTTCCCGCGCCCAGCCGATGGCCTTCTTCGAGGCATCGACATGGGTCACCTCCGCGCCGGCGCGCGCGGCTACGAGAGAGGCAAGGCCGGTATAGCCGAACAGGTTCAGCACCTTCACCGGGCGTCTGGCATCGCGGATCAGCCCGGCCATGTGGTCCCAGTGCGAGGCCTGCTCGGGAAACACGCCGACATGGCGAAAGGAGGTGAAGCGGCCGAGATAGTCGATGCCGTCATGGCGCATCGGCCAGGTCTCGCCGAGGGGTGCCTTGGGAAAACGCCAGCGGCCCATGCCCTCCTCGTCGGTGTCGCCGGTGAAGACGGCATCGACATTGTTCCATTCCTTCGCCGGCAGCGCGCGCTGCCAGATCGCCTGACCCTCGGGGCGCACGATGCGGTAGGGGCCGTATTGCTCAAGCTTCTCGCCATTGCCGCTGTCGAGCAGGGCATAATCGTCGTTTGGCTCGACTTCGAGGATCACCGGCAACCGTTCGGCGGGCAACGCGCCTTCGCGGCGAACGATCTTGCGGGCAGCGGCATTCGATTCAGGCGCAGATTCGGCCGTTGCAACCGGGCGTGGCTCGTCACGCGGGCGGGCGGGCGTCGGCGCTGAACCTCCCTTGCGGGGTGGTTGCGCACGGTTATCGCGGCGTTTGTCGCGCGGGCTCTTCAAGGAATGTGGTCTCCGATCGGTCAAGCCGCTTTTGGCACAGGGCCGGATGCTCCGCAACCGGACCGGAAGTCGCGCGCGGGCCGTTTCCGTTACGATCCGTCATCCCCACGCGTTCACCTTGCGCAGCGCCTTGACCTTGCGGGCGCCTGGTTGGTGTCCGATGATAGGCAACCAGAGCGTTGGCATGCCTGTGGCTTCGCTGCCGTCTTGCACGCCGACCACATGCGAAAACGGCTAAAGGAGGTGCCGGGATCATGAAAACGAGCGCAGCGCCCATGAAAGAATCGCCTTCTCGGCTGATCGACGCACGGATCGAGGAACTGGATGACTGGAGAGGCAGGATGCTTGCCCATGTCCGCGGTCTGATCAGGCAGGCCGATCCCGAAGTGGTCGAGGAGTGGAAATGGCGTGGCGTTCCGGTGTGGTATCACGACGGAATGATCTGCACCGGCGAGACCTACAAGAGCGTGGTGAAACTGACTTTTGCCAAGGGGGCCTCGCTTGAAGACCCTTCAGGGCTGTTCAATTCTAGTCTCGACGGCAATGTCAGGCGTGCGATCGATATTCGCGAAGGCGAAGAATTGAACGAGGATGCCTTCAAGGCGCTCATACGCGCTGCCGTGACGCTGAATGCGGCTTCAGCCTGACAACGGCGTGCGGCACCCCGCCGCCGCGCGTTCGGGATTCTTGCGGCCTGGACCATGATGCTGAAAAGCGTGAAGCGGTTTTCGGGCGGCATCATGGTCTATCTAATTGATTTTGCCGCATGTGTGCGACGCCAGGTGATTCCACCTGGCTGCAACATGCTCTAACGCTTCAGCGCTTCGTAAACCGCGATGCCGGCCGCCAGGTCTTCCAGTGCCGCGCCCACGGACTTGAACAGGGTGATCTCTTCCGCATTGCGACGGCCGGGTTTCTGGCCGCGCGCCAGTTCGTGCAGGTCGGCCACGATACCGTCGGCCGAAAGCGCGCCGGAGGCCAGGGCCTGCACGATGTCGCCCGCCTCTTTCGTGGCGCCGGCGCGGGTGTCGACATAGACGCGTGCGCGGCGGATCGCTTCGTCGTCGCTTTCTCGCATGTCGGGCGTGAATGCGCCGACCAGATCGATATGGGTTCCGGGCTGGAGCACGTTACCCCTGATGAGCGGCGTGTTGGAGATCGTGGCGCATGAGATGATGTCGGCCTCCGCCGCATCCGCATCGAGATCGTCGCTCACGATGGCGTCAAAACCTTCCGCGCGAAGCTCGTTTGCCACCTTCTGGGCGTTGGCGGGTGTGCGGTTCCAGATGCTGACCTGCTTGATCGGCCGCACCGCCGCATGTGCGCGGGCAAGGAACTGGGCGACCGCGCCCGCACCGACGATCAGCAGGCGCGAGGCGTCTTCGCGAGCGAGATAAGTCGCGGCAAGCGCGGAGGCGCAGGCCGTGCGCCATTGCGTCAGCCGCTGGCCGTCGATCAGCGCCTGCGGTTCGCCCGTGGTGCCGTCGAGCAGCAAATAGAGCCCCATCACCGCCGGTTTGCCGATGGCGTTGTTGTCGGGCGATACGGTGACGATCTTCACGCCGATATGACCGTTGCCGCTGACGCCTTCGGCGTTGAAATCCGTCCAGGCAGGCATCAGCAGCAGCGTGGAATCGGCGCCGGTCGCGCGCTCGACCGCATGGTGGTGCCGAACCGGCTGGATGGTGCCGTCATGGAAAGCCTTGCGCAGTGTCTCGACCAGACCGGGAAAGCTGAGCGCGTGGTCCACCTCGGCGGCCGAAATCATCTGCATGGTTCAAAACCTCTTTCTGGAAAGGGCTGCCGCCGCTCAGGGTTTGGCGGCCGGAAGATTGCCGCCGTTCGCAGGCGGGCGGACCTTGCCTTCGCTCAGGATCTGGATTTCCTGCCCGCGCACGCGTGCCAGCTTGCGATAGCGGCCTTGCCGGAACCAGGTGACGATGCCGCCCACGATCACACCCAGCGCCAGTGCCGCAAGCAGCAGAGCAAACAGCGGCACCTGGATCGTCAGTGCCGGATTTCCGGGGTTGAACGGGTCGAGCGTGAAGTCGGCCGGAGCGCGGTTGGCGACGGCCAGCGCGATCAGGATGATGGCGAGCGGTACGAGGATGACGATCAGCAGGACGCGATTGAGCATTTCAAATTCCAGTCAGGGCGAAGCGACGGCGGCTTCGCCAATACATCACTTGTCGTTCAGCCGCTCGCGCAGTTCCTTGCCCGTCTTGAAGAAGGGCACCCACTTCTCCTCGACCTCTACCGAATCGCCGGTGCGCGGGTTGCGTCCGACGCGGGCCGGGCGGTTCTTGACCGAGAATGCGCCGAAGCCGCGCAACTCCACGCGGTTGCCGTCAGCCAGGGCGTCGGTGATTTCATCGAAGATCGCGTTCACTATGTTTTCGACGTCCCGCAGGAACAGATGTGGATTGCGAGAGGCAATGATCTGAACGAGTTCGGATTTGATCATGAGCGCGGTCCCCGCCAAAAGGCTTTTCGTTAAAGAGTATGCGGATGATTTTATTCGCTTTTACGCCCGCCCGCCGAAGATTCAAGGGTGCCAGAGCGATACGAGACCGTCAAGAAACAACCGCTCGCCGCCGATCTTGCGGATGAGTTCGTCGCCGTAGTCGGGCACGCCCAGCACGCGTCCCACGATCTTGCCCAGCGAACTGCCCAGCAGCAGGCTGGTGGCGCTGCCGCTCTTGGGCTTCCACTCGATCACCTTGAGCTTGTCGTCGACGCCCTTGGAAACCAGCCAGGCAACGGCCTCCTGCTCGCCGCCGACCTCGTCGATCAGCTTCTTCTGCAGCGCCTGCCGGCCGGTGAAGATCGAGCCGTCGGCCAGCGCGACGACCTCGGAGCGGGTCAGCGGGCGGCGGCTTTCGACGAGGCCGATGAACCAGTCATAGCTGTCGAGGATCATCGCGCGGATCATGTCCCGCGCGGCGTCCGAGGTCGGCTTGAAGGGCGAGGGCTCGGCTTTCAGCGGGGTGGATTTGATCTCTTCCAGCTTGATGCCGAGCTTGTCCATCAGCCCGCTGATGTCCGGATATTGCACCAGCACGCCGATCGAGCCGACGATGGAGGTCTTGCGCGCGACGATGTGATCCGTGGCGGTGGCGATCATGTACCCGGCGGAAGCCGCCAATGTGCCGACCTGCGCCGTCACCGGCTTTTCCGCCGCCAGCCGCCGCACCGCGTCGAATATCGCTTCGCCGCCGGCGGTTGTGCCGCCGGGTGAGTCGATCGACAGGATAACGCCCTTCACCGCCGGCGACTTTCGGATACGCTCCAGGCGGTCCAACAGGTCCTCGTCTTCGGTGATGGTGCCGGTGACTTCCACCTTGGCGATGTGGCTGGCGCTGGTGCCGACTTCGTCGCCATAAATCCACATCGACGCGGCGGCGATGGCGATGGCCGCGATCAGGATCGCCAGCACGCGCCAGAAAGTCAGTTTTCGCCGCAGACGGCGGCGGTCGATCATGTCGTCGGCTCTCATAACCATGCTGGCCTCGCGGTTGCGGAAACTCACCTATCTAGTTCAGCTCCGCACTCTCGGCTACCGCTTTCGTCACGCGTGCCGTTCCGGGACGAGTTGGATCATCTGGGGGCTGACTTTTCACGTAAAAGTAACCATATTGCCGTGTAAGTCGAGGCTGGCGGGGGTGGTTTTCGTCCAATCGTATGGTGAATACGCAGGGACACGGTGCCTGTATTCGGCTCGATACTGCCAAACATCGCATGGGGTCGCGCGCGGTTTTTTCGGCGCGTGCCGTTGAAGTTTTAAGTGCAACGCCACATTTTTGTGGCTTTCGGCCGTTTGATGCTTCCTTTGCGGGGGCGGGATATTCGTGATGATGACGGTTTCCGCAGCCGGAAGCCGAATTGAAAAGGCAGCAGTTTGGCGCAAGCGACAGAAACGATCAGCCAGCGCATGACCGTCGATCCGGCCGCGCATTCCGCAATCGCGACGGGCCACGACCTGCGCGCCGCCTTCGAGCGTGCGCGCAAGCACTCCCTTCGCGTTCGCTTCCTCAAGGGTGCCCTGCCGCTCCTGGCGGCGCTCATGGCGGTGGGGTTCGTGGGGTATTCCTATTTCGTCACGCCGGCTTCGGTGGCCGTCGTGACCGACGGCTCTGCCTATTCCGACGGCAAGCTGGTCATGGCCAATCCCAAGCTCGAAGGCTTCACCAAGGACAGCCGCCCTTACAAGATGACTGCTTCGCGCGCCGTTCAGGACGTGAAGAACGAGGGCATCGTGCAACTCGAGGGGATCGCCGCCAAGCTGCCGATCGACAAGGATAACTGGGCGATGGTCGATGCGCCGCACGGCATCTACGACCGTGAGAAGAACACGCTCGACATCACCAGCGACATGGTCATCACCACCGCCGATGGCATGGTGGCGAAACTGAAATCGGCCTTTCTCGACATGGCCAGCGGTGGCATGAAGACGAACGACCCGATCGATATCGAGACAAAAGGCGCCCGGATTACCTCGGATTCGATGACGATCCTTGAAAATGGTAAGGTTTTGGTGTTCGAGAATCGGGTACGAATGAATATCGATCCCACCCGGTTGAAGTCCGGGGAGGACGTGAGCGGAGGCCAGGATGGGGTTCAGTAGTTTGCGGTTGCCGCTCGGCGCTGCCTTGGGGCTCGCGGTTTTCGCCGCCGCCGCAGGGCAGGTCCAGGCGCAGGACAAGGCCGCGCAGGACGGCAAGGGTGCGCAAGGCCGCCTGCAGGGCTTGAGCCTTTCCGGCAAGGACCCGATCCAGATTGAAAGCGACAAGCTCGAGGTTCGCGAGTCCGATAGCGTCGCCATCTTTTCCGGCAATGTCACCGTCGTGCAGGGTCCGACCCTGCTGAAGGCGGGCAAGATGACAGTTTATTACGCCAAGGATGGCAAGGAAAACGGCGGCGGTTCGGCAGCCACCGGTTCGGCCAATATCGATCGGCTCGAAGTGGACGACAAGGTCTACGTCAAGTCCAACACCCAGGTCGCCACCGGGGATCGCGGCACCTTCGACATGAAGTCGGAGGTTCTGGTCCTGTCCGGTAAGGAAGTGGTTCTGTCGGAAGGCAGCAATGTGCTGGTCGGCTGCAAGCTGACGGTGCAGATGAAATCCGGCGAAGCGCAGGTAGACGGTTGCAAGAAGGGCAGCGATGCCGGCAACGGCCGCGTCATGATGTCTATCACGCCCAATTCCACGTCCGGGGCTGGCCAGAAAAAGTAACGATGCAGCAGCGTGCCCCGCTTTTGTCGCGCCTTTCCGGGCGCTCGCAACCGGCCCCGTCGATGCCCAATGTGCAAAGGGAAGGCGCCCTCAAGGGCACTTTGATCGCCAAGGGGCTCACCAAGGCCTATAAGGGGCGCACTGTGGTCAACGGTGTCTCTCTCGGCGTGCGTGCCGGTGAGGCGGTGGGTCTGCTGGGGCCGAACGGCGCAGGCAAGACCACCTGTTTCTATATGGTCACCGGGCTGGTGCCGGTGGACAAGGGCACCATAGAGATCGACGGTTTCGACGTCTCCTCCATGCCGATGTACCGGCGCGCGCGCCTCGGTGTCGGCTATCTGCCGCAGGAAGCCTCGATTTTCCGCGGCCTGACGGTGGAAAACAATATCCGCGCCGTGCTGGAAGTGGTGGAAAAAAGCCGCAAGGAGCGCGAGCGCAATCTGGATGCGCTTTTGGACGAGTTCCACATCGCGCATCTGCGCAAGGCTCCGGCAATCGCGCTTTCGGGCGGCGAGCGCCGACGCCTTGAAATCGCGCGTGCTCTGGCCAGCCGCCCCAATTACATGCTGCTCGACGAGCCGTTCGCTGGCGTTGATCCGATCGCGGTTTCCGATATCCAGCAACTCGTGCGCCACCTCACCAAGCGCGGCATCGGCGTTCTGATCACCGACCACAATGTGCGCGAGACGCTGGGTCTCATCGACCGCGCCTACATCATCCATGCCGGTGAGATCCTGAAACACGGTTCGGCCGCAGACATCGTCGCCGACCAGGATGTGCGCCGTCTCTATCTGGGTGAAGGTTTTACCCTCTGAGGGTTGATGGCGGGCTGGCTCCTGCCTGCACAAAGCTCCCGATTGCGGCCATTCCGGCTTTGCTTCGCTTGACAAGCAAAAGCCGGGCCAGTTTCAATGCGACCGTGAAAAAATCTGGTGCCGGTGACGCCCGGCGCTGTTCGGAACATAGAGTTCACTTTCATGGCGCTTGCGGCCAAGTTGCAGCTTCGGCAATCGCAGTCTCTGGTGATGACGCCGCAGCTCATGCAGTCGATCCGGCTGCTGCAGATGACGCATGTCGAGCTTGAGCGCTTCGTGGAGGAGGAGATCGAGCGCAATCCGCTGCTCGAACGCGCCGAAACCGTCGAGGAGACGGGCGATGCGGGGGCTGCCGCCGAGGCGGTCCCGACTGGGGAATGGAACGGCACGGAGGCCGGCTGGAGCGCCGAAACCATGTCGGAGGTGTTCGACAGCTCGCTCGAAAACATGTTTCCCGACGATCCCGGCACAGCCGTCAGGCTCGGCCCCGACCTGTCCGCTCAATGGAAATCGGCGGGCACGCAGGGCACGCCGGCCGGCGGCGACGATTTCGACCTTGAGGAAATCTTTGCCTCCAGGATAACCCTGCGCGATCACATCGCCGAGCAAATTTCCGTAACCATAACAGACCCGATCGGCCGCCTGATCGCTCATAGTCTGGCTGACGGGCTCGATGAGGCAGGCTATCTGCGCGACGATCCCGCTGAAATCGCAGCGCAATTGGGTGCCGGGGACGACGCCGTCCGGGCGATCCTGAAAACCTGCCAGACCTTCGAGCCGGCGGGCATTTTCGCGCGCGATCTGGCCGAATGCCTTGCGTTGCAACTGACCCGCCGCGACCGGTTCGATCCGGCCATGCAAGCGCTGGTCGGCAATCTCGACCTGCTCGCCCGCCGCGATTTTCAGGCGCTGAAAAGGCTTTGCGGCGTGGACGAGGAGGATCTTCTCGAGATGATGGCCGAGATTCGCGGCCTCGATCCGCGACCGGGCGCTGCCTTTGCCGGCGGCGGCGTCGCCGACGCCATCGTGCCGGATGTGGAGGTGTGTCCGGCCAGTGACGGAAGCTGGGCGGTGGAGCTCAATTCCGACGCGTTGCCGCGTGTTCTGGTCGATCAGGCCTATTTCGCACAGGTATCCGGTCGCGCGACGGATCCGGTGGAGAAGGAATTCCTGTCGGAATGCCTGCAGAACGCCAACTGGCTGACCCGCAGCCTCGATCAGCGCGCCAGAACCATCCTGAAAGTGGCATCCGAGATCGTGCGACAGCAGGATGCCTTCCTGCTGCGCGGCATCCGGCATCTGCGCCCGCTCAACCTGCGCACGGTCGCAGAGGCGATCGGCATGCATGAATCGACCGTCAGCCGTGTCACCGCGAACAAATATATGCTTACCCCACGCGGCGTGTTCGAGCTGCGCTATTTTTTCACCGCCGCGATCGCTGCTTCGGGTGAGGGCGAGGCGCATTCGGCCGAGGCCGTCCGCGACCGTATCCGCCAGCTTGTCGAGGAGGAACCGGAGGAGGTTCTGTCCGATGATTCGATCGTCGATATTTTGCGCCGCGAAGGCGTCGACATCGCCCGCAGAACTGTTGCTAAATATCGGGAAAGTATGAATATTCCATCGTCGGTGCAGCGGCGGCGCGAGAGGCGGGCGCAGGCCGCAGCATGCCGCTGAATCACCATGTGTTGTTTACCCTTATTTAGCCATTGATTGACAAGTGCGGGCGAAGTGACTAGAAGCCCGCCCGCAATGCAGGGCGATTGGCTCTGGAGTAGATGCTCCTTCTGGGGACGGCTTGTGATTAAGCAGAAAGTTCGGGCCTAAATTCGGCTGGAGAGCCGCTGCCAACCTTGTTTGTGCCGGCCACGGGTATAAACTTAGAAAGCAGTTTGAAGTCTGAACAGGAAGGTCAGTTTTCAGATGACTCTACGCGTTTCGGGAAAGCACATGGATATCGGCGATGCGTTTCGTATGCGCATCGAGGAACGGATCGGTGAAGCGATCGATAAATATTTCGATGGCGGATTTTCCGGGCATGTCATGGTCACGAAATCCGCATCGCGCTTCACGGCGGACTGCATGGTCAGCCTCGACACGGGCATCTCGCTCCAGGCTGCCGGCGAAGCTCAGGAGCCGTCGCTGGCGTTCGATGCTGCGGCTGACCGGCTGGAAAAGCGGCTGCGCCGCTACAAGCGCAGGCTGAAGTCCCATTATCCAGGCCTTGCCAACGGTGCGGCGGTAAACGTGGCCTATACGGTCGTGGCTCCGCTGGATGATGAAGAGGAGGATCTGCCGGAGGATTATGCGCCGGCCGTCGTCGCTGAATCGACTGTTGCATTGCGTACAATGACCGTTGCGTCCGCGGTGATCGAACTCGACACCAAGGACAGCCCTGTCTTCGTGTTCCGCAATGCGGGGACCGAACAGATCAATATCGTCTACAGGAGGTCGGACGGGAACATCGGGTGGATCGACCCTTCGACGAACAAAGTCGCGCAGGGATAAGAAACGTCTCCTGACTGACAAGTCGGATTGAAAAATTCGGCCGGTCGGGCAGAGAAAGGATATTGGGTATGGATCTGAGCGATCTGATCGAGGTCCAGGCAATTATGCCTGCCTTGAAGGCGAACTCCAAAAAGCAACTCCTGCAATTGCTTGCCGAGCGCGCCGCCGCCATCACCGGCCTGCCGGAAAGGGAAGTCTTCGACACGATCCTGCAACGCGAGCGCCTGGGCTCCACCGGCGTGGGCAACGGTATTGCCATCCCACACGGCAAGCTGGCGGGCGTGAAGCGCATCACGGGCGTGTTTGCACGGCTTGAAGCGCCGGTGGAATTCGAGGCGCTGGACGATCAGCCGGTCGATCTGGTGTTCCTGCTTCTGGCGCCCGAAGGCGCAGGCGCCGATCACCTGAAGGCGCTGTCGCGCATCGCGCGCGTGCTGCGCGATCCCGACACGGTGGCCAAGATCCGTGGCACGCGCGATGCCTCGGCCATTCATGCCCTTCTGTCGGATACGCAGGCCTCGCACGCGGCCTGATCCGGAATTCCGGGATTTTCTCAAAGCAAATGGGCGGCCGCTGGGGCCGCCCATTTGCTTTTGTAGACCTCGCGCCGGTCGATAGGGTCACGCCCTGTTAGTTGATGGAGACCGGGGTCAGGTGATTCTCTAGTGCACCGGCGATTGCGGTGTCGCGTGCATCCGACAGCAGGATCGGCTGGCCATTGGCTGCGAACAGGGCCCAGATTTCCATGCCGGACGCGATTTCGCTCAGGCTCGGGAACTTGCCCTTCAATTCGTCGCTGTCGATCTTGCGCAGATAAGCGAAGGTGCCTTCACCCAGATGGGCCAGTTCGGCCTCGGTGAGGGCCTGTCTGGTGTCATGGTACGTCATAATTAGCCTCCTTTTTGCGGGGCGTCTTAGGACCGAACCCGCGGGTAGAGCTGATGTTCCTTCCGGCGGGCGACTCTAGTCTCTCACCGAAATGTTTATTTTCCGTACGAAGCGCTCCGGCTCCGGCCGGTCGAGGTCGATCGAGAGAAGACCGTTCTTCAACTCGGCCCCGATAACCCTCATGCCATCTGCCAGCACGAAGGTACGCTGGAACTGCCGCGCAGCGATGCCGCGATGCAGGTACTCGCGCTCGGTGTCGTCATTCTGCCTGCCGCGCACGACGAGCTGGTTTTCCTCGGTGGTGACTTCCAAATCCTCGTCACAGAACCCGGCCACCGCCAGCGTTATGCGTAACGTTTCGCCGTTACCCTCAGATCGTCGGATGCGTTCGATGTTGTAAGGCGGATAGGAATCCCCCGACTTCGCCAAGCGCTCCAACGTTTTTTCCATAGCGTCGAACCCAAGTAGCAACGGGCTCGAAAAGGGCGTCATGCGACTCATTTGATGTCCTCTAAGAGCGACCTCGAAAGGAAAAACCCGGATGGCATTTTTCCCGTCGATCCTGATATGGTCCGCCGCGCAATCAACTTCAAGTCTGCCTGGATCACGGGCGGATCACATAAGGGAAACCATAAATGGCAGCCACTGAGAAGATCATTATCGATACCGATCCGGGCCAGGACGATGCCGTCGCCATTCTGCTGGCGCTTGCGAGCCCTGAACTGGACATTCTGGGTATCACCGCGGTTGCCGGCAATGTTCCCCTCCATCTGACTGAAAAGAACGCGCTGAAGATCTGCGAGCTTGCCGGCAAGCCCGCGACGAAGGTCTATTCCGGCGCCATCCGCCCCATGGTGCGCCCGCTGGTCACAGCCGAGCACGTCCACGGCAAGACCGGGCTGGACGGCCCCGACCTGCCCGAGCCGACGATGAAGTTGCAGGATAAGCACGCGGTGGATTTCATCGTCGAGACGCTGATGCGCGAAGCGCCCGGTACGGTGACGCTTTGCCCGCTTGGGCCCCTTACCAACATTGCGCTGGCGCTGGTGCGCGAACCGCAGATCGCCACACGTATCAAGCGCATCGTGCTGATGGGCGGTGGTTTCTTCGAAGGCGGCAACGTCACGCCCACAGCCGAGTTCAACATCTATGTCGATCCGCATGCGGCCGATGTCGTGTTCGGTTCCGGCGTGCCGATCGTCATGATGCCGCTCGATGTCACCCACAAGGCGCTGACCACCGCAAAGCGCGTAGACGCCTTCCGCCGCATGGGCACGAAGGTCGGCACGGCTACTGCCGAACTGCTCGATTTCTTCGAGCGCTACGACGAGGAGAAATACGGCACCGATGGCGGCCCGCTGCATGACCCCTGCGTCATCGCCTATCTGCTCAAGCCTGAATTGTTCAAGGGCCGCGACTGCAATGTCGAGATCGAGATCGGCTCGGAACTCACCATGGGCATGACCGTGATCGACTGGTGGGGCGTCACCTCGCGCAGGAAGAACGCCATGGTCATGCGCGACATCGACCATGAGGGTTTCTTCAACCTGCTGATCGAGCGCCTCGCGAGGCTGTAGCCGAAGCGCGCGACATGACCATCCCTCGCGGGCGCCTTATTTCGCCCGCGAAAAGGCGAGCCACAGGCCGCCGCCGATGAGAAAGCCCCCGCTGAGGCGAGAGAGCAGCCGGACGCGGCGGGCTGAAAGTGCACGGCCGGCGCGCCCGGCAAGCAGTGCATAAGTGGAATCGGACATCGCCGCGAAGACCAGCGCCGTGGCGCCCATGATCACGATCTGCAGCGCGTGATTTCCCTTCGGGTCGAGGAACTGCGGGATGAAGGCGCCAAAGAAGATCAGTGTCTTGGGGTTGCTGATGGCCACCAGAAAACCCTGCAGGAAAAAGCCGCCACGCGGCCGGGCAGGCGCCTCGCCGTCCATCAGTTTGCCGCCGGTACGCAGCATCTGCCAGCCCATCCAGATGAGATAGGCAGCCCCCAGCAGCCGCAGCCACTCGAACCAATGGCCAGCGGCCTCGATCATTGATGTCAGGCCAATGCCGACAATGGCGATCATGACGGCGATGCCTGCTTGCGTGCCGGCGACGTTGAGCAGCCCCGCGCGCGTACCATGACGCATGCTGGAGGCGATGATCAGCGTGACGGTGGGGCCTGGCACGAGGATGATGACGATGCAGGCAATGACATAGGCTGCGTAAACGTCCGGCGACATGGTCGAGCTTCCCGTTGAGGGAAAATCAATGCATGACGCGAGGGCAGTGTCCAGAGGGCTGGCCACGCCGGGAAACTATCTTTTCACGCTCCCGCTTTCCATGGCAGCACCGCCTCATAGGTTGCCGCCGCCTGCAATACGGCGAGGTCGTCGCGCGGTCGGCCGATGAGTTGCATGCCCATCGGACGGCCTTGCGCATCAAAACCGACAGGCACGTTGACGGCGGGGCAGCCGGCCAATGAGGCGTAGGCCGAAACCTCCATCCAGCGGTGGTAGCTGTCCATGGCCCGGCCGGCCACTTCCTTCGGCCAATGGGTGCCGACCGGGAAGGGGAATACCTGCGCGGTGGGCAGCGCCAGCAAGTCGAAACGCTCGAAGAGCTTCAGCAAGGTTGCGTGCCAGCGGGAGCGGGTTGTGGAGGCGGCGTGAACCTGCAGCGCGGTCAGTCGCATCGCGCCCGCGACTTCCCAGATTGCCTCCGGTTTCAGAAGGTCGCGCCGATCAGGGTTGTCGAAATGCGCCTTCAACTCGCAACCGCTGGTCGCCTGCCGCAAGATGATGAAGGCATCCCACAGCGCATCCAGATCGAAGTCGGGCACGATCTGCTCGGTGGCAAAGCCGATGTCGGCGAAGCGCCGCAAGCCCGCCTCACATAGCTCCAGAATGCCGGCTTCGACCGGCAGATGCCCGCCGAGATCGCCGAGCCAGGCAATGCGCCCGCCCTTCGGCGCGGCGTCGAGCCTGTCCAGATAGGAGGCCTCGCCGTTATGCGACAAAGGCGCGCGCGGATCGTGGCCGGCCTGCACACCAAGCAGCAGCGCCATATCGCGCACATTACGGCCCATCGGTCCTTCAAGGCCGATCTGCGAGTGGAATATCTCGTTCATCGGACCGGCCGGCACCAGCCCCTGCGAGGGACGCAGGCCGAAGACATTGTTGAAGGCGGCCGGGTTGCGCAGCGAGCCGCCGAAATCGCTGCCATCGGCCACCGGCACCATGTCGAGGGCCAGTGCAACGGCTGCGCCGCCGCTCGATCCGCCGGCCGTCAGCGCCGGGTCGAAGGCATTGAGCGTCGCGCCAAAGACATTGTTGTAGGTGTTTGAGCCGAGGCCGAATTCGGGTGTATTGGTCTTGCCGATGAAGATGGCGCCCGCCGCACGCATACGCGCGACGAAGAAATCATCTTCGTCCGGCACGAAACCGGCAAAAATCGGGGAGCCGAAAGTGGTTTTCAGTCCCTTGGTCTGCGCCAGGTCCTTTATCGCGATGGGCAGGCCATGGAGCGGACCAGGCGCGATGCCTTTCGCCAGCGCGCTATCAGCGGCCTCGGCCTCGGCGAGGATGTCGGAGCGCTCGCGCAGCGACACGATGGCGTTGACCTGCGGGTTGACGGTTTCGATGCGGTCGAGGAAGGCGGTGACCACCTCGCGCACGGAAAGCTTGCGCGCCTTGATCTTGTCCGCCAGTTCCGCCGCCGACAGGCGGCAGATTTCACTGGCGGGTGGCAGGTCGTGCCTGGAAGCGGGGCGGTTCGAACTGGCCATCGCGATCAACCCACAGGCTCGCCGGAAAGTGCTGCATCCACCTCCCGCGTCAGCGGGATCGCCGGTTGCGCGCCGGGTTTGAGGCAGGCGAGCGACCCGGCAACGGCCGCGCGCCGCAGCGCGTCACCCAGCGGCAGGCGCTCGGCAAGCCCGGCCGCCAGATAGCCGCAGAACGTGTCGCCGGCGCCGACCGTATCGACCGGCGTGATTTTCAGCGCCGGCACGCTGAGAAAGGCTTCGGGCGTGGCGGCAAGCACACCGTCGCCGCCGAGGGTGACGATAACCGTGCGGCCGGTCTGCTGCGCAAATGCCTTCATGCGGGCAGGGCGGTCTGCGCCGGAAAGCGCCAGCACCTCGCAATAAAGGTCGAATTCGGTCTCGTTGGCGACGACATAATTCGCCTTGCCGAGAAAGGCGGCGGCTTCCTTGCGGAAGGGCGCGGTGTTGAGGATGGCGACGCCGCCGGCAGCCGCCGTGGCGTCGAGCGCCGCTTCGACCGTGGTGAGCGGGATTTCGTGTTGCAACAGCACGATGTCGCCCTTTTCGAGCGCGGCTCCATCGAGGTTTTCCGGCAGAACGGCGGCGTTGGCGCCCGGAACCACGGCAATCATGTTCTCGCCGTCGTTGCCCACCAGAATGTGCGCCGTGCCGGTCGACGCTTCGGTTTCGGCCACGCCGGAGAGGTCTACCCGGCCATCCTTGAGCAGCGCCAGCGCCTCGCCCGCGAAAGCGTCCTTTCCGACCGCCCCGATCATGCGCACGGGCGCGCCAGCGCGCGCGGCAGCCAGCGCCTGGTTGGCGCCCTTACCGCCCGGCGCGGTCTTGAAACCACTGCCCGGCACTGTTTCGCCTGGTGCCGGAAGCCGGTCGACAGTGGCGATCAGGTCGAGATTGATGGAGCCGATGACGGTGATCAAGGATAGCCTCCCGTTGACTTTCGCGGGGAAGCTATCCTGCGTCGGGCTATATTGAAATAGTGGATCGGGTGTAATCGACAGCCGATCCGGCAGGCTTAGCCGCCAAGCTGGCCGGCTTCCCAGCCCAGTATCGCGCGCTTGCGCGTCAAGCCCCAGTGATAGCCGGTCAGTGCGCCGGACTTGCCGACGACGCGGTGGCAAGGCACGACGAAGGACAGCGGGTTGGCGCCCACCGCCGCGCCGACCGCCCTGCTTGCGGCAGGCGAGCCGATATCGCAGGCGATGGCCGAATAGCTGCTGGCCTTGCCCATCGGGATTTTCAGGAGCGCGTCCCACACCCGGATCTGGAAATCCGTGCCGATCATCACCACCCGCAGCGGGTCGTCGGCACGCCAGCGGGCCGGGTCGAAGATACGCGCGGCATAGGGGGCGGTCGTGGCCATGTCCTCCACATAAACCGCGTTCGGCCAGCGGCTGGACATATCCGCGAAGGCTTCCCGCTCGTGTCCGGCATCGTTGAAGGAAAGGCCGGCAAGGCCGCGGTCGGTTACCATGACCAGCGCCACGCCGAAGGGCGAGATGTGGTAGCCGTAGCGAATGGTAAGGCCGGCTCCGCGGCTCTTGTAGTCGCCGGGCGACATCGCGTCATGCGTCACGAACAGATCGTGCAGGCGTCCGGGTCCGGACATGCCGAGCTCATAGGCGGTTTCGAGAAGCGGCATGCCTTCATCCAGCAGCCGGCGGGCATGATCCAGCGTCACCGCCTGCAAAAACCCTTTCGGTGAAAGGCCGGCCCAGCGGGTGAACAGTTTCTGCAAACCGGTCGGAGTTTCGCCCACCTCTTCGGCCAGGGCTTCCAGCGAAGGTTGGTCGCGATAGTCGAGGCTGATCTTCTCTATGACGCGGCGGACGATTTCATAGTCGCCGCCCTGCGGCGTGATGTCTTCACGCAAGATGGCTGTATGTGCGTTCATGGCTCTGTCTCCTTGAACGCGAATATCGCCCTGTGTGTCTGTCATAACCACCCGAAACTTGCCTTGTTTGTGGGATTTCGCTCAACCGCCGTTCGGGTGCCTGCTATCGGCAATGGCTGGCGGCCTCAGCGGCTCTTGGCCGTGGCCAGCGCCAGCGAAAATGCCTTGGCGAAGCTTTCGCGATCGTCCGGGTTGAGGAACGAGCCGATCGGCACGCTCTTCTCGCGCGATTGCACAGCCATGTCGGTGATGCCGATCTCGGAGTGCCGTTTCACCGAAAAGCGTGCCCAGAAGGGGTTGAAGTGATGGTTTTCCGTGCGGCCTGACGGTGCGACCTTGTGGATATCCAGCCTCGTGCGCGAAACGATGACCTCCTCGCGCACCCGCGCCGCGCGGTAGTTCAGGCGGAAGGCGATGTAGATCGCCAGCACGTCCAGCCCGAAGAAGCCGAACACCGGCCAGGCTCCGCTGGCGAGGAAGAACGCGCCCGTGACGAGCCAACCGAAGGTCAACGCGCCCATCAGCACCATGAAACCGGTTCGCCCGAGCGACCGGTGCGGTTCCAGAAGCGCGTGAAAGAACGGCTCATCAGCCGCATATGCAGCGTTTGTCTCGCTCATGGGCACAGTTTATAGGAAAGACATGGACAGTCCCAAGCGCAAAGATGAATCGCAGCCGAAAAAGCTGCAATCGGCCACGGCAGGCGGCAGGGCGAAGCCGGTGCAGAAGCGTGCGCGCCAGCCCCGGACGCTCTACACGCGCGCCGAAATTCACGAGATTTTCCGACGCTTCGCCGTCCAGCGCCCGGAACCGAAGGGTGAGCTGGAGCATGTCAACGCCTTCACCTTGCTGGTGGCCGTGGTTCTGTCGGCGCAAGCCACCGATGCCGGCGTCAACAAGGCCACCCGTCCGCTGTTCAAGATTGCCGATACGCCCGAAAAAATGCTGGCACTGGGCGAGGAAAAGCTCGGCCAGTACATTCGCACCATCGGGCTCTGGCGCGCCAAGACCAGGAACGTGATCGCGCTTTGCGAAATGCTCATCCGCGACTATGGCGGCCAGGTGCCGGACAGCCGTGACGAACTGGTCAAGCTGCCGGGCGTGGGCCGAAAGACCGCCAATGTGGTGCTCAACATGGCTTTCGGCCAGCACACGATGGCGGTCGACACCCACATATTGCGCATCGGCAACCGCATCGGTCTGGCGCCGGGCAAGACGCCCGAGCAGGTGGAGGCCGAACTGGTGCGCATCATTCCCGACGAATATATGCGCCACGCCCATCACTGGCTGATCCTGCACGGCCGCTATGTGTGCAAGGCGCGCAAGCCGGAATGCGAACGCTGCGTGATCGCCGATTTGTGCAAATACAAGGACAAGACCACCGACATTCCCGCGCCGCTGGTGCCGATCGCACCGCTGGAGGAGGTGGGCGCGGCGGCTCAGTAATTGCGGACCATGATGGCGGCGAAGATGGGGATCAGCATGAAGATCACCATCTGCGCGCGCAGGCAGGTGCGGACTGGCGCGAATTCATCGGCAGGCACCACGAAGCCGGCATCGGCCGAGACGCGTTTCCTCCAGGAAATGAAGCGCATCGTCGGCAGGATCGACAACAGGGCAACCGCCACGAAGGCGGCCATCTTGGCCCAGAACGCCCAATTGTAGACGTAGAATTCCCAGCCTTTCAGGCCGTAGAACACGCGCCCTATACCGACGAGGATGACAAGCATCGCGACCATGCCGTAGGCGCGGTCTATGCCCGCCAGCCGGCCGATGATGCGCGGCGACAATTCGCTGCGGATCAGCACGATTTCCGCAGCGATGATCGCTGCGAGCGAAAAAACCAGAATATGGTGGAAAATGGCGAGCAGCAGGTCGGTGGTTTCCATGGGTGTCTCATCCCTTTGCCCAAGCGACGAATCGGTGACCATTCTGCACTGTGAACCGTTCCAGAAGACGTTCATATCGCCGCTGCGGTCAAGCATTCCGGCAAAATCTCAGTGGAACGGCATAATTGCGGTGCGCCGGGGTCGTGCTACCATCGCTGCATGATGAAACTTTCACGCGCCATCAATCCCATGCCTGAAACGATAAGGCTTGCGCTGTCCGAACGCGGCCTCATGACGGCATATGAGGCGCGGCCCGACTATCAACGGAACGACTATCTCGGCTGGATTGCCCGCGCGCGCCTGTCTTCCACGCAGGAAAAGCGGTTGCGCCAGATGCTTGAGGAACTGGCGCGCGGCGACGTTTACATGAATATGGCGTGGCGTCCTCGAAAGCGCATATGAGCTTGCCTGAACCAGGCAAGCATCCCCCGTTCTTTCCGAAAAGTCGAGATTTTCCAATGACCTTCGGCGACACTGTTCCCATTGTCGAAACACCGAGAACGATCCTGCGCGGCCATCGCCTGCAGGACTTCGATGAGGCCGCCGCGATGTGGGCGCATCCGTCGGTGACGCGATACATCGGTGGCAGAGCCATGACGGGCGAGGAGGTCTGGTCAAGACTGCTGCGCTATGCGGGGCTGTGGAGCCTGTTTGGCTATGGCTACTGGCTCATCGAGGAAAAGGACACAGGCCGTTTCCTCGGCGAGGCCGGTTTCCAGAATCTGAGGCGCGATATCGAGCCTGCCCTGGACGACATTCCAGAGGCCGGTTGGGTGCTTGCCGCCGCCGCGCATGGCAAGGGCCTTGCCACCGAAATCGCCCTGGCAATTCATGACTGGAGCGACAGGCATCCGAGCAGACGCCGGACCGTTTGCATTATTGCCCCTGAGAACGGGGCGTCGATACGCGTGGCCGAAAAATGCGGATATCGGGAAGTGACGCGGACCAGCTACAAGGGGTCTCCCGTCATTTTGTTCGAAAGATAGCGCTGGGATGCGGCAATGCCGCTCAGCACCGCCATGTCGAAAGCTCTGGACTTTTGCATCCTCGGTTTTCCCGTCGCCACCGGCCCCGAATGATGCAGCCGGCGGGAGATGCATTCGGCCATGGGACGACGCAGCAACCGGTGTCTGAAAGGCCGCAGCGTGCATTGCTTGACTTTGTACTGAAGTTCCGGGACACTCTTGCCATGTCTATTGTAGTCGGCAGTCGAAACAAATTTTTTCAGCGGGTGTGCCCTATCGCGGGACATTAGCCCCCGGCTCGGCTGCATTGCGCCCCCGAGCCCCGGGGGTGGATATGGTAAATTTCGCGAAATTTGACCGCGAATCGGCGCTTTCCAACACAACTACATCTGCCAGACAGGCAGCCGCACACCGTAACCCGTGGCCGGGTTCCGTGGCGGTCAAAAGCACGGGTAACGCAATGCAGGAAAAGACCAGGGCCAAGCGCAAGCCGGTCATCAAGATCGCCGCAACGGACCACGCCAAGCTGGTTTCCTTCGCCGAGGCGATGGAAAGCCGCAATCCGGAAATGGCCGAGGAGCTGATGCTCGAACTCGACCGCGCCAAGGTGGTCGCCGATGGCTCCATTTCCGCTGACGTCGTGCAGATGGGCTCGACCGTCACCTACAAGCCGGACACGGGCGAAGCCCGCACCGTCACGCTGGTGTTCCCCGGCGATGCCGACATCGCGCAGGCCAAGATTTCCATCCTTACGCCGATCGGTACGGCTCTGATCGGGCTCGCCACGGGGCAGGCGATCCAGTGGACCGCCCGGGATGGCCGCAGCCACGAACTCGAAATCATCGAGGTGCGTCAGCCGGCCGCCGCAGGGGCCTGACCATATGGTCGTCCGGTTGGCTCGGCACTATTTCATCTACCGCGCGGGCAATCTCGTCGCAGGAGGCTGACCCCTGTGCCGGTCGCGGTCGGCGATCCGGTTCAGGGGATATCTTCATCGATCAAGAGAAAACGCTTGATGCCGAAGCCGCGCGAATGCGGTCCGGCTGGAGATTTGCCATGTCGAACACGGATTTCTGTCAGCTCACGACCAAGGACTACACCATCCTGGAAGTGATGCTGGAGCGCTGCATGGGCCAGGATGACCCGCTGCGCGAACTTCTGCGCCGCAAGCTGGACGGCGCACGGGTCATGTTTCGCGACGATATTCCCGACAATGTCGTGACGCTGAGCAGCCGCGTCGTCTACCGGGTCGATGATGGGCCGGCCGAAACGCGCATCGTCGCCCATGACGAGATGCGCGGCATGGTGGGCTCGGTGCTGCCGATCTCCAATCCGCGCGGGCTGGGCCTGATGGGATTGGCGGAAGGCCAGTCGATCATCATCCGCCGTACCGATGGCGGCGAGGAAAAGCTGACGGTGCAGGAAGTCGCCTATCAGCCGGAAGCGGCCCGAAAAGCGGCGGAAGGTGCGCGCGATGGGGGCCGTCCGAGGCAGGGCGGGCCGATCCTGCGTGTTGTCCATCGCTCCGATGACGTGTCGCCGCGCCCGATCAGGGTGATGCCTCTGCCGCCCTTCGACGGGGGTCCGGACGATCCGGGGCCGAGCGCAGCCTGAGGCTATATCGGGCTACGCGATTTCCGTCGTCCTTCTGCCCTTCCCTTGAAGCTCGGGACAGAAGGGGCGGCGCTTTTCAAGCCTGCCGATGTGAATACCGAGGCCGCCAGCTTTACCGCCTGTCGCAGGTGGCGGCGGAATAATTGCCGCTCGCTTCACGCATGATGATATCGAACGCGGCGGCTTTCCCGGTATTGGACGTGACCTGGGTGACGTCGATCGAATTGCCGCCTGAGGTGAAGCCACCGAGCGGTCCCAGCCAGGTGATTTCGCCTTCGGGGCTGAGTTCATATTTGTGCGGTTTCGGCGGCGGCCCGAAGCGATATGGCCCGCGATAGCTGTCGCCCTCTATGGCTATATCGCCCAGATGAATGAACATGCCGAGCGCATAGACCTCGCAGTGATAGACGCCGTTCAGCAGCCGGCCGGCGTCCTGATCTGCATGGCAGGGAACGGGGAAGGCTGCGCTGGATGCGCAAAGCAGTGCGGCCGTGAGAGACGTTTTCATGGAGCGCCGTTCACTTCGCCGAAATCTGTCAATTGCCGGAAGTCGGTTCGTTTTCCGGCAGTCTTGCCAGACATGAAGGTCTTTTGCGCATCCGTGTAGAGGGCATTCGTCAACTCCCGTGCGGCATCGGCCGCTGAACCGTTCCGGCAGTCAGCAAAGCATTCCGGTCCCCGCCGTGCAAGGGTGGCGGGGCCTTGGACGGTCAATCACATCTGGTCGTTGTAGGGTTCCTTCGCCTGCGCCACCATTCGCGCCAGATCCGAAAAACTCGGGGTGTTGCCGTCCAGCATGCTGGCATTGGCCA
>Ga0182738_1001117_pt1 | contig 34472 bp, 17 predicted proteins | sample eDN5th30CBELigMG_FD_128876 | JGI IMG/M metagenome (GOLD analysis project Ga0182738, IMG submission 128876) | Enriched Miracle-Growth compost microbial communities from Emeryville, California, USA - eDNA 5th pass 30_C BE-Lig MG (version 2)... ...
AGGACGATAAGACCGCTCTCATCTTTGTTGTTATTTGGCAATAGCAGTGAAAGAGTATCTTGATCACTAATCTTCTTGTATGGCTTTTCTTGGCACCCAACACGAACTGTCTGCACTTTTTCGATGCGATTCCAGCTGTTTTCGAAATTCCTAAATCTCTTCTTTAATTCTTCATCCTCTTCAAATAAACTTGACATTAAAGTCGTGCTAGCTTTGTCTCTTGAAATTTGATAGTTGAACTTCTTCATCAAATTGTTCGTGAAATCAACTATAGTTGGTAGTGAAGTGATATTAGCCAGCTCGTCATGCCTCTTCAGAACAAAGTCCAACAATGAAAAGTTCTTTGAGTCCCCAATTAACAATGCAAATTGATTAGAAAAGTCCTTGAAATCTGGGAACTTCATATAATTGAAAAATTCGAGCCAAGGATATTTTGCTTGATCAAGCTGGAGCTCTTCCACAAAAATACTAATGTCTTCACCTACTTCAATCAGTTTATGATACTCAACATATGCCTGCTTGTATTTTTGAATGACGGTATTCACTGATTGAATCACAGGGAATATCACTTGATCTTCAAAATTCTTTTCAAGCTTATTGAGAGCGACAGCGGTGTTTATTGGGGTCTTTTCTCGGACAACACCCTCAAAAGCAGCCAATAATTGATAGACCCAAATATGAGTCTCTTGAGTTCCGAGAAGCTCTCCAATCATTTTGTAATCTTGGAAGAAATGTGCCTTAAAATATTCAAGGCTATTCTCGTTATTAACCTTCAATAGTTTATCGAGTTCTGTCTTATCGATAAACCTCATCTCAGCAAAACTAAAAATAACCGTATGCAGGATAAAGTGCAAGGTTCTGAAGGTGATTGGTTTGATATTCTGCTTTGAGTCAATCTTGGCATTCTCATTGACCAGATTAAACATATAGCCTTTTCTTTCTTTTTCCTCAAACTTGCGAATCTCATTGTCAATGTGCTTTATTCCTTCTGGAATGGGCATTCGAATCTGCTCTCCTTTTCCATTATTTCTTACCAACAATTGGTTATAAGCAGCTGCACCAATCTCACTGCCACAAATTTTGCATAAACTTCTCTCGATTGGTCTTCCACATCCTTCAAAATAATACAGATAATCACAATTAGGACCGCATTTATAGATAAAGTGAGCATCAGCGATAATTAAATTTTGGCGTAATCTTCTCTCAATATTCATTTTAACATCCTTCATGTTGGCTACCATAAAATTGTTTTCCAATTGTCCAAACAAACAAGCCTGTTCAAGATGTGCAGCTAAATCCTTTGGTAAAGTGTCGTGTTTGAAGAATATTTGGCCAAAAGAAGATGGCAAAAACATTTGTGCAAGGAACGTGATGACAATATCCAAAGCTGCCAGTCTTTGATACACATCTTCATTTTTCATGTCAGGCTTTAAGTGGAAATAAGATTCTTGAGTGAAATTATTCAACAACAACATGATAAACTCATATCCCTTGTCTCCCAAACTGGTCCTTAAACCTTTCTCCTCTTTCTGAATTGCCTTCATAAACTCTTCATCTGGGACAAATTTCGGCTGCTGCAGGTGATTTATATACAGCTTCACAAACCATGCATAAATGCATCTCAGGACGTTGTATTCCTTTGAAGATTTCTTGCACAGTTCAATAAATTTCTGCACCACTTGACCTCCAAAATTATAAGCTTCATTTAGCAGATTTTCAACTTCTTTGTATTCTTCCTTTTGATACAACGGGAGAGGAGCCAAAATATCGGCGTTTTGGTTCTTGTTGGGATTCTCCTTTAACAAAGGCTTTATCCATTGTACGTTTCTTTGCATGTATTCTTTTCTTAAATCTTTCAGAGATCTATTCTTGGTCAATTGTAAATTTTTCAAAACATAGAGCTTCAAAGTTGCCAATTCTGGAGACAGCTCACAAAGTGTGATGTCAATATCCTTCAACACGGCCAAATCTTTCTCGTCTTTTTCCAATGCTTGAGAGTAGTAGAAAAGATAGGCTTTTAACCAAACTATGACCATCAAAAATGCAGTATATGGGGTTTCCTTCCAATCCTTTTTCGTGGCTAATTTGGACAATTTTTCAAAGTATCTCAAGTTCTCTTTAAATCCTTCAAAGTCTTCTTCTAGAACTTCTTGATATCTTTCCTGCCACTGGGCCTTGAGACTGACAAAAGCCTTGTTGGTCAATAAGAAAGCTATTTTCGTAGATGAATTTGATAAAATTGCCTCAAGGGTTGGAATGCCAGAAGTGTATTCAGGGTCTTCAAGTTTGCCGTTGCACTCCATTATGGTGTCTGAAAAAGCAGTATAATGATCCAAAGAGTCAATAATTTGTGCAGAATTTTTCCACAACTCTTCATCTCTGTCAATGATCTCGACAACCTGCTCAAAGTATTCGTCATCATAAAGATTCACCAAATTCTTGTACAATTGAGTTTGGAGCTTCACAATCTTTCTTTCTCTTTCAGATTTATTCAAATTTACAACAAAAGAAACATTTTCCCTCAGATAGTCAATAAGCTTATTGATTGACTTGGAGACTGAAAATATTCCGATATCTTCAAACTCTTTCAAAAATTCAACAGTTTTGGTAAACATCGCGCTTGGATGTTTATCACTAAACTCCAAAAATTGCATCAAGCAAATCCATGGTCTAAACGCTTCAAGGTTATCGGGATATATTCCTGTCTTTATCATCTTCTCTTCAATCAGCCTAAAGGTCTTTTTGATCTCTCCTATTTGTCTAAATTGACTGAGGTAGCCACATGATGAAATTTCTTCCACAATATTCTGGAACAAGAAGGAAATAAATGGATTATCATTCTCATCTTTTTCAAGCTCCTGATTATAGAATGCTCCTTCTTTGAAAAGAAGCAAAAATTTGGGATTATCCTGTTTTTCTTTGATTTCTTCCAAAGAAACCCCTTCCTCTAGATTATAAAATCCACGTAAAGATTTCATTAGTATCTCTTGGCCCCCTTTCAAGGTTAGCAAACCTTCTATGACGCCCAAAACCAAAGAAAACTCTTTTGAATTTGTCAAAAAGTATTGGAACTTGGATTTCGCACTGTGCATAAACATAATGTCCAAAATTCTATCAGCAACCTCAGCCATAACATCAATCTTGTTTCTCTTCAAATACAAAATCAGTTGGTCATTAAAGAATTTTTTGAACAAATCAAGCTCAGCAAAAATTCCATCGAGATAAAATTCTTCTCCAAAGAATGAGGAGTCAACAAACTTTTCAAACATAATCAAATTGTATAAATCTGGGTTCTGAGCTTTTTCAGTTCCATCCACACTTTCTTGAATATTCTTTATTTTGACCTCTTCATATGTTGAAAAAGGAAAAACGAGTCCAAACGTGAAATTGACCTCAACTACCTGATCATTCAATCTTTCATTCACATTAATATTCATTTCAATAAACTTCTTTTTCCAAATCTCAGCAAGAGTACCCTCAATATAAGCGTCAAACAAATTGTTCTTTTCCAAATTATAAACAATTTTCATTAAGTGTCCTTCGTAATACTTAGATAAAGCAAGATTTATGGCTTCTATTGTTGATGTTGCTTCAGCTCTCACCCATTCTTCTTGCAAAATGTATTTTCTCCAATCTCTAAATTTCATATTCATGTTATCTTTCAAAATCATGCTTCGAATCTTATCTTCAAACAGCTCCCATAATTCCTTTGCATTTCCTAGTTTCGCCAAAATATCGTTTCTTCTGACATTCACCCGCTCTTCAGAACAGTCTACGTTGTATTTAATCTTCGATAAGCATTTATCAAACAATTCTGGAATCAAACTCTCCAGAGGATTCAGGATCTTCAGTTCTGAAAGCTTCAAGAAACATGGTTTCTCCATGTATTCAAATGGAATAGTAAACTCTTCATTCAAATCATCAAACATTCTCGACTGCCAATCTTGGAACAAAGTGGTCACTGCAGCTTCTCCAGCATTAAATCTTTGCATGTGGATAATTATCATCAAGTGATGCCCTTTGCTTTGATGCGTATTGCTGATTGCATTCAAAAGGAGATGCTTTATGAGCAATAAATGTTCGCTTTCCTTAGTCAAATCAAGGCGGATCACCAGCAAGTTATTTTCAGAGTTAAAGAACTTTGCCACTTCTTCAATCACCTCGTTTTCTGACTTGAAGCTGCCTAATTTCAACTCCTTTGTTGCTTCTTTTTGATTGTACACGATGTCATCAGAAATTTGGGTGTAAGTGTAGATAATGCTCTTTTGGAATCCATCCTTATCGTAAATAATTTTATCGGTAAAATCTCTGAATCTTTCAGCATTCTTCATCTCATAATAAGTTTCAATAAGATTTTGCTTCAATTCCTCATTCTTCACTTTTAACGATACCACCACAGGGAAATCGCTGCTGGCAGTTTGAATCAGCTCTCTTTTGCATAATTCAAGAACTCTTTCGTCCTTGTTATGGTAAAATTCTCCTTGGGCTTCAATCTTTTGTTTGGCCTTCAAAATCAAACTAAACAAGTACTCAGAATCATAGTTCACGAAAACCAACTTTGGAGTAATCATTTCTGCTGCCTCACCCTCCGGTTGAGTTATTGAAAGCACCCATTTCTCCAGTTCATCTTTCAAAAGTCTTTCATTCTCTGTCAAAATATCTTCGATTCTCAATTTATATTTCTCAAATCTGTTCAAGAAAGGAGGATCTGCCTTCTCAACTTCACTTTCGCTGATAAAGATCACACAGTGGAAATCTTTGTGAACAAGACATTTAGGATTATACAGCGCTCCTAAAGCGACTCTGCAATATTTTTTATCTCCACTCCACGAGAAACTTTGATTGAACAGATCATAAAGACTGCTATACACTCTATCAATCTTCTTGAACATCAATGTGTACCCTTTCTCAATGTATAGAATTATATCACTGAGAACCCTAAATCCATAAGCCTGCTTGCTCAAATCTTCAGGCATATAGCTTCCTACCAATGTCTTGACCTCTGTTGGTGCTGCTGCCTCTTCCTTTTCATATTCAATCTCCATAATCTCATAATCATCGTCCTCTTTGTTTCTAATGATCTCTTCAATGTATTCGGCAACGCAATCGCTCTTTGTAATAACCATGAGATATCTACCATTTCGATCACTTAAATTATTCAGAATTAGTTCCCGTCCAGAAGGTTCTGGAATTTGAAGCTCCTTTTCAGGCTCGCCCATCAACAAGCAGAATTGCTTCCAAAGATACTCGGGCTCATCACCGAGACCACTGAAATTCTTCTTGAGATTTTTACGAATGATTGTATACATCTCAGCGTTGTAATCAAGTACATCTTGCTTTCTTACCTCCAAAACCTGCAAATCTGAGGTAAATCCTTTGATCAGGAAATAATAGTCTCTCAGACCGAAAATATCTTCTTTTCTCTTTTCTTTTAAACGATCTCTCAAATTGCAATACACCTTTGCTAATGTCTGAATAATCCTGAAATTCTTTGCATCCATGTTTATCTTCTTTCCACAAATTGCTTCAGCAGTGAATACAAGATCATTTTCATCTGGATCTGGTCTAGCAAGATAAAGCGCTCTGTTCATCTTGGAGGCATCGAGTCTCCAATTTGAAATCCCAACAAAGGAAACCTTGATGTTTTCAATTTCAAGCTTATTGTGAAGCACCTTCAACGGATTGTTTGCCGAGAGTTCCGCTAAACCAATTTCATCAAAAACAATCACTGGAAGGATCTCTTTATTTTGAGTGTTTACATTCAAGTACTTTTCTGCTCTGTTAAACACACCCAAAATACTCTCAGAAGTGCAATATTCAGAACCTTGGTATGATACAGGAATCAACTCTGGCAATTCTCTAAAGTACTCATTCTGAGAATTTTTGCCGCGCAGGTTGTTGAACACAAGCTGGACCGCCAAAGATTTACTGCAGCCAGGCTTGCCGCAAATGAATATGGGAATCTTTGTCATAATGCACACAATCAAAGCAAACACATTTTCTTTAAGTGCTTGATTTTTAGCAATATCTTCAGGCAGCTTCATGCGATCCAAAAAGTCATCCTCTTCTTTCTGAAGAAGTTCTTCCACGTCTTTGACTTTCAAGCCAAGTAATCTTGAAAACTGAGGCCCAAGGCCTTGCAAGAAGTCTACTCGCCTTTTCTTCGAGGAAATTCTCAGGTAATAACAGTGCAAAAGTGCCAAAACTGCTGTTTCGCTTTGTAGCGTTTTAAGAGCCTTCTTTCGACCTCTCTTGTGGCTTAGACTATCTCTTCGTATCTTTGAATTCAAGAACCATTTAAACAAAATCTTGTATCTCGCTACGTCTCTCAAACTCACTGAGCTCACGTCTTCCCATTTCTTAAATTGTTGTTGTGCAGCACAAACAAGTGTGACCATTGCCTCTTTGAGTTGCGCCTCCACAGTTCTGTCGATGCTCGAAAACATTGCCTCCACATATTTTCTCTCAGCATTTGGATCAAGATGACCATAGTCCCAGACATAATCAATCATCGTTTCTGGCAAAGGATAAACCGTATACAGAAGGTTATAATTGTCACTCTCTTTAAGACGATCTTTTTTGATACCCACACTATCATCAAAAATAATTTGTTGAGTTTTCAATCTCCAAGGGTTGCAGGCTCCCAGGAAAATCATATTATCTGGCAGCTGAGCTCCAAGCATTGTTCTCTCGCAAATAATTTCTTTTATCAACCCGATACTGGAGGTAGTATTGAATTCATCAAAGAAAATCCAAAGTTTAATTCCATCAAGAGCCAATATCTCAGCTTCTTCAATGAATGAATTCATTTGCTCCACAATTTGTTCTTGGTTAACTCCTGCGTGAATCGAAAAGATGTGGAATTTATCGTCCAGAATCCTTGAGCAGAGATATCTCACCAAGGAAGTCTTGCCACAGCCAGTTTCTCCCATAATAATCACTGGAATCTTTTGCTCAACTCGAGTGAATATCAAAAGCATTTTTATAAAATTATCTGGAGTCAGTGCATAGTCTTTCGAGCTCTCAGCGGCAACTTCTTCGATAAATTTCTTCGAAGAATTGGAATTCAAATGCAATGGCTCTTGACAAAACACACATTTCTCAGCAAAATTCTTTTCATATTTTCTCCAACATTTCAAGCAAACATGCCGATTGTGAAGCAAATTGGTCAAACTAGCCAATCTCTCGAATAACTTCACTTGACTGCAGTCCTTATATTCCACCAAAAAATCTTCTGCTTGCCCACCTAAAGCAGTCCAGGCTTGAATTTGGTGCTTGACACTCTCAACAACTGCTGCAGGGATATCGGCAATACTCTTGTACACAAATATGGGGGATTTATCTGATGTAAACACCACAGAGAAGGGTCTTGTGTTTTCCCACGAAACAACAGCTTTACTTAAAAATTCTTCAGCATTTTCTCCCTTCTGGGCCTGCATTGATGTATTTTGGTTTCTGCGAACATTCTCAACAGACTTTGATGTGAATTGATCAGCTGCTAAAATAAGCCCTTCAATCAGATTCAATCTCATATTAATGACAGTCTCTTCTTGCATGAAAACTTCATCTCGAATATTTTGGTTAGCATTTTGAGATAAAATGCTATAGCAAAAGAACCCACTCTCAGAAAAGCTCATGAATAACGAGTACAAAACATTGATAAAAATCGTCAGCTGTGTGTAACTGGCATACTTTTTATCACGATTCTCAAGGAATTTTGGACCTAAAACTCGTAGGCATTCATTCAGATCAAGAATCACGCCTTGAGTCTCATTTATTGTCAAATCTCTTGTTCCAAGGGATCGATCAAGCAGTCCTTTGATATAATGGCACACAAATTGTGTCTTTGGTGATTTATAATCAAGCTCATTAAAGTTCATTTCCTTCAAATCATTGGATTGTAAGTATCCCAAAATTTCGATATCGGCACTCAGATTCTCAAAATATGAAGAATCAATCTCAAAAATTATTTGAATCTCCTTTGGTATTTCAATAACATTCCTTGAAAAGTGGAAACTTCTGAGTACAACTAACGAAAATAATATCTCATTCAACAATGATCTATCTTCTTTATCTATTGATCCAAGAGTGAAACATAAAGCTGGCTTGTCTTTTAATAACACAGGATGCAGTCTCTTGCCAAGCTCAATTGGAGATATCTTTCCTGAAATTGGAATTTTACAGTATTTTAACCCTTGATGCTCCACATAATTTTTGGTCCAAGTCGTCTTTCCAAGGCCAGTGATTGCTGAAGTCACTGTGCAGCATCCTTTAGAATACTTGTTTATGTATTTTCTCAGATCATCATTGCTCAAGAGCTCGCCACTCTTGAGAATTTTCGTTTGTCCTTTTATATTAAAAGACCTGATCAAGTGAGTGTCCAGATCAAGGGTCACAAAGGCAAGCTGGAACTTCTCTTGAGGGTATTCGTTATTTAACCTTTTCAGCAAGCTAGAAAACTCATCTTGAAAGGAAAAACTCAATCTTTCTGGCTGAATCAAACAATAAAGTCTTTTGTTAGGATCAAAAAAGCATCTGAATGCAAAAGCCACCAATTCATTCCATGAAGTTGAAGCATGACAAACCAAAAGCTGAGATGAAAATGGTAGCATTTTTTCAAACGTCATATACAATGTCATCAGACCTTTAATAATTGCCACTTCACTCACTTCCACTATTTTGAATGAAAAATTATCCAGTTCATTTTCTCTTTTCACCTTGAAGAGATTAGGCAACCCCTTCAACACTTCGCCCAAATTTATCAGCCTTTGTTCGGGAGAGGCTTGCAAGTCAAGCTTTATTCCACCTTGAATGGTTTCTTTTCCAATGTAATGAAGGAGGTGAAGTCCCTTTGAGATCTTTTTGTCTTTGGGGAATGCAAGTGCTTTCTCCACTTTCCAAAAGTCCTTTCCCTTGAGATAAGTTAATTCGTAGTAGTACTTATAAGCCTCAATAATTGAGTTGTTCCACGCCTCTAAAATTCCATCTAACTGCTCCTTGAATTCGTGAAGAGACTCGAATGAATTTTGCTTGCAAATAAAATCAGTGCCAACCACACAAGTCTTCTTGTTGGTAACCTCTAACGTTTCTAGCTCAGGATAGCCATTGAAATTAAGATTGTTCAGTGTGTTGATAATCTGACTAATCACCTCAGTTAAAGAACAGAAACCTCTAAACTTTTCGAGTTCTTCCTCCTTGTAACTGTTGTCTTCTTTTTGGTCAATCTTCTTTTGCTCAGAGTACACAATCAAATTGGCCCTGTCTCGAAGCTCAAAAATATCGCTGGCTCGGAATATTTGGGTGCTCACCTTATCGGCTATCTTGGTCTCACATTTCAACTCAATATCGAATCTTTTATGGGGCTTGATAAATCGAACACAAGATTCATTTATGATCTTGAAAATTTGCTTTCTCTTTGCCTCTTCTTTATGAGTTAACTCCAAGTACAAATTCTGAATTCCATAAAAGTTAATTTTACTTGTTTTGAAATTTGCAATTATTTCATGATAAATTGGATTTTTTGAAAGCTCTTGAATTTTTTGCAAAAATACTGTCAAAGACTTGCCTTTAGTGTCTTCATTGAGCTCGAGAATATAATTCCAAAAGTTGGTAAAATCAAAGATTGCTTGTGTTGATATGTGACTCTCATCGTAATCGTTCACTGCCTCCTTCATAAAATCAATTTCTGACTTATTGGTTCTTGCAAAGGTAAATGCAAGGAGCTCATCTGCTCCTTCAAATTCTGTCAGCACTTTAAAGCCTTCCTTGTACTGATCCAGCTTGAATCTCTCACTAATGGATCTGCTCAGCTCATAGAAAACTTTTGCTGGCGATTTTGTTGTTAAACCACACCCAGCTTCCACAAGAGGCAGAAAATCGCAACTTAGGTTAAAGAATTTCAGACAAGATTTCACTCCTTTGCTTATTCTTTTTACAGTTTCTTTCTCTTTAATGCAAGTCAAAAGTCCAAGGAGGTATTCTGTATTTTTCTTCTCAAAAAGATCTGTCAAGATATTCACCTCTTTTCTAATATCCTTGACTCCCTTGAAAAATACATCAATGTGTCTAGCAGTGGCGTTTTCATCCGACAAGAGGTCCTTTAAAGTTTGTCTGAACCCTTCCAGTAGCTTTTCAGCGAGCTCAGCCTCTTCTGTGCAATTCAAAACTTGGTTCAAACCTTCTCTCTCTTTTTTCCTAAACATCTCAAAAGATATTGAGTAGATAAAAGGATTCAGATTTTTTGCGTAATCTGCAAAGAATTTCAACTTTTCTGGAAATTCAAGATCGGCTATTTTCTTTTCATTTATTCTATCTCGGATCCTGACGAGCTCATCAACATAATCTTGTGCATCACCCGCGTCTAAACAGTACGCACTGATAAAATCTCGAATTGCATCGATCATCGAGAGCCTCTCCTTAAATGCTTGCTCTGCTTCTTCAATCAATTTCTTTACATTCAGCTTTTTCTCAGAGTCTTTCGCCGTCAAATTATTTTGATCAACTAGAATTTTCAGTTGCTCTTCCATCACATTTTTTGCTCTTGGAGTAAGTCCTTGAATGAGATTGATCCATTTTAGTTCGAGGCCAAAATCTTGCATTTGGTGAATGATTGAAAGGCACATTTTGTTGACATTGTCATAAACTTCAGTCTTCTTAAAAATAGGATCCGTTAGTAGCATGTAAAAGAATGAATCTCTTTTTGGGTCCTCAAAAAGGTTCATCAAAATTTCCTGCTTCATGGGCTTGGGTACTTGTGTGAAACAATAAGCAAGCAAATCTTCAATAAGTTTGTTCTGAGGATATTTCCTTCGAAGGTTTTGGAGAATCATGATTGGATTATTTAAACCAGTTGAGTTGATGTACATAAGATTTTGCTGAATGATATCTCGGATAAATCTGTTTTTGTACATCTCCAATAGTTCCTTATCTTGAATATTTTTGTAAACCACATCAATTTTTTCTTTCAAATCAAAGTCTTTGATATGTTCAATCACTTTCTGGCCTAAAATCTCCTTCTTATTATTTGCGTCTCGATCATTTCCAGAAAAAGAATTTGAATAATTCTCCAGCAGAACGATTACTCTATCGATATTTGGGATCTTTTCAAGCCATCTTGGAACCAGACTCTCAAAAGTCTTTAAATCCACTTCAGAAGCTGCCATAAAGAGTGTAAAGGCTCTGATATAAAAATCAGTGCTTCTCATAACATAAGAGCATATGAGATCTTTAATATATTTGAGCCGATCAACTTTGTGAAGAATAAAGGGATTGTAGCATTGAACCAAAATATTGTGCACTATTACCAACTCTTTCACATCATATAGAGGACGTCTTTCAAGAGCTCCTGAAAAGTGCTCACAAATCTTTTCGTTTGTCTCAAATATCCCAACAAAATATTCAGGAGTTTCATGAATTGCTTGTAAAAATTCCTCAAGGTCCTCAAGCGTAATCATATAAGGAAGTTGCTTTTTCGTCAGTTTAATAAGCGATTCATTAATATCCTTTTTCATCTTTTCAAATATTTCTTCCTGTTCTTGAGACAGCTTTTTTGGAAGAAATTGCTGAGGTTGTTGGCCCTCCTCCCTTACATTAGTTTTTAGCTCTTTGGGAAAATTCGGTTTTGGCTCTTCCATCTCCATCTCATCCTTCTTTTCTTCTGAATATTCAATTTTTACTTCATTCACCCCTTCTTCTTTCTTTATCATCTCGTTTTCTTGAGAGGCCTCTTGGAATCTCTTAATTATCATCTCTTTTGCTACTTTCACAAACTCGCCGTAAGTATTTGTGAAATTCAGCTGGTTTGAACCTTTCAGCAATGTTTTGTCCATTACTTTATGCAATTCAGTAAAAACCTCTGGACGAAGATGAACATCAAGCTGGTCTGCTTGAGCGAGGACGACTTGAATTAAATCTGAAAATAGCCTCTTATCTCGAGAAAAACGCTTTGCAGTATTTACCAAATTAGTATACTGAAGCTTATTCTGCTGGATCAAGAGTATCATTGCCAATCCATCCAATGCTGTCTTATAGATGAGACCCTCTCTCTCCAATTTTGCAAAGTCTTCAAAACACTTTTCAAGGGCATCAATAATTAAAAAGATTTTCGAGGGGACCAAAGAGGGTCTCGCAATCAAATTATTTGACCGAGGTAAGAGTCCAAATGAGCTTACAAGGGCTAACACCACATCAAATTTCGCATGAATCTCATGCTTATACTTCTTAGCAATATAACTATGCATAACTTCATAATAATTGTCAATTTGTGGAAGGTCAAAAATTTTTAGATCGCCGAAAAACTCATTGTATTGAGTGATAAAATCTCCCAAGATATGAGCTTTTCCCCCTTCGATGAGTGATATGATGAAGTAAACATTCTGATTCAAGGGTTTCATTACTGGAGTGATTTGAGGCTCGGAAGAACTTCCATTAGACATATTGCTGAGGATCAACAAGTCAAAAAGAAATGAATTTGAAGCTTGAGGGACTTTTCTGAACTTCCCAATGTTTTCATAATAATAATGTGTGTCTTTGAACAAATATCCAGACTTCCGTGCGAACCGCATCTGATAATCCCAAGTTTGCCGAAATGAGTTTTCAATCTTGATGTATTTCATTGTTTTGCTTTCAACACTATCCTCGTAAAATTCAAGCGACAGTTGAAAGAGCTTCAAGTTATCAATTCTGTCAGGTAGGCTCTTGAGCTTGACCTTTGAAAAGTCAATCGATATGATGTTTTCTTCTGACCCTCCTTGAGAATGACCCAACATCATTTGCATTTCTCCGTCATCTTTGTTTGATCTATGAATGGCATAAAAATTTACCATCCTTGGTACCAAACCATAGTCTTGAACGTCTCTTTTGAGTGTTCCATCCATTGTATATCGTAACAAAATAATATTTATTAAATTTCGCTAATTTCAAGCTCGATTTATACTGTTTAATATCTGTTTAATTAGGTAACATCGTATACAGATATCATAGCCTTCGCGTTTTTCAAAGAATGAAATTTCCAAAAGCCTTGTTATTCTGTCAATAATTAAGAGCTTCTCATCTCGACTGATCTTCTCATTCCTCTCTTCAGACTCACGATCCTGAAGAGGATGCAAGATAATTGAACTTTTGAGAAATGGGCTAAATTTGATATGGGCAAATTTGGCCAATTTTTTGAATCTTTTGGTCTAATTGGAAGAATTTTCAAGTTAGACTCAAAATGTTGCTCATTATTTCTTCCCATGAATTTGGTGACTCCATCCTTTTTTTGGTCATTTCACTTTTCTTGGTTTCTTTTGCTTCTCCCTCTGGCATAAAAATTTTGAAATCAATAATGAAAATCGAAATCTCAATTTCCTGGAATCTCATACTTTTCAGGCAAAGAATTAGATCATATTTTCAAAAGTTTATGACAAAAAATTAAATTTGGTTCACAATTCAAATTTCTCTTGAGAACATTCTTTCTTCTAGCTTCAGGTAGTTTGAATATCTTTGATTCAAAATATATCATCTCAGAATTCTCCAATGAATGGATGGAGTGCATGGCCAGAGAAAAAAAATCACTAATCACTTGGCGCAAAGTCCTTTTTAATAAAAACGTGAATCAATGAAAAATTGTTAATTTATCTTGATATTTCTCAATGCGTGCTTTTTATAATAAAGTAAATTTACGCTTTCTGATATTAAAAAACTTATCATCAATCCTTTCTCGCAGAATCCGCAATTTTAGGTTAGCATGAATAAATTTCCAATAAATTTATAGGTAGACTAGAATAACAAATTTCGATTTGAATTCATAGGAAAATTAGACTCATTCTTGAAATTATTCATTTTCAAAATAAAATCAATTTTTCCTCTTAATTTATTTTCAGCGAAATCATGAAAAACAATCAAAAGCAAAAATTTAATTTTTATGAAGACTTGTTTTACTTCAGAGAAAAAAGGATTTACATCATCTGGCCATTTTCTAATTTCTTGGCTAAATTAAAGACTCTCACTTTCCTTTTATCCCTTGAGAAGGCTCTCAAGACATGTGATAACACAGGAACATCTTCTCCATTTTGAACTGAAATAAACAAATTAGGCTTATCAGCATTATCTTCTTCCTCTTCTTTTTGTTTATACTCACTCTGGTTTCTGTAGAGGGGTAGCTCAGTCCTTTGACTTATGTTATCAGATGAGAGGTTTTGAGCTCTCATTGGCTCGGGTTCCTCTGGGATTACATCTCCTTTGTAAATAAAAACTTTTTCAGTAGATTCTGATTCAAGTCCAGCTCCTGCTTGGCCTTGTTTTTCTGAAACTGGGGGACCTTTGAGGTAGTAACTTGGTTCAATATAAAAGGGTGGGATATAAATTTCTTCAAATCCCAGTCCAGCTTGTTGCAACGGAATCACCAATAGTTGGAGCCATGCACATTTCTCCTTTTTCTCCTTTGGAACTGATGAAATCATTTTTGCTTCTATAACCAACTTAATGGCTAAAAAAGCGAAAATCAGGCAGTTCTGTAATATATTTGCCATAATAACAAGGTCTCCCAATAATCTAATGCGCGACGATGCCACAGAAGCTCCTTTAACAATCAAAATAGTGAGCGCTAGCATCAGTGAGCCTGCAACCAACGATAAAAACTCCATTATCAAGAGTTGAGCTAAATTTATTCTCCTCATTAGTGGTCTCATGAGCCCAATATATATCAAAATAAATAGAGTTAGACCGACTTGGAGACTGACAGCAACTACTGGGAGTTCAAATAAGATTGAGCTTATCAAAGCAGAAGCCACAATTTTCAAAATATATACAAGATAAAATGTGTGAGCAAGAGGTCGTCTCTCTCGAAATCCCCAAAAAAGGATTTGAAAATTCTCCCATCTTTGAATAAATTGATTATATTTCTCTGGGGATCGGGTTTGTTTTAGTTCTTTAATCGTGAATCTGAAAGTGAAAATCAAATATAGGCTCAGGAAAAGCAGGCAAAATCCAATAAATAATGCGAACAAGCATTCCACAAACCCAAGTGAGTTTGCAATAAACCCTTGGAACTGAACATAAGTGTAGACAACAATATCGTCTGAATATGCTCCAAATACTACAAGGATCCAGTTTCTTGCTAGGATCCTCAAGTTTTTCCAAAATTTAAACAAGTTCTGACGCTTAATAGCTTTAAATATAACTTCCAGAATCATCAAGATCAAGGCTGAACAGGCAATAATGAATAAAAATAATGTTTGTGCCCATGAATTAACTGCAAAATCTGAATATAATCCTCTGCTTTCAAAGATTCCTGGAATTGATTCGAGAGTAAATGATTCAAAAATGGATGATGGCATTCCAATTCTTGCAGGAAGCAAAAGTACAGTTATACTCTTTGCGCTAGCTAGGGTCTCTAGCCTTGAAGGCAATTCAATATTAACAAATGAGATATATTTGTTTAGTTTTGCAATCATCAAAATTAAAGCATAATTGTAAAGTCCAGTTTCACTCGTTTCTGATGATAAAATCCTTCTTTCTTGAAAAGTCCTGGGATTGGAGAAATTAAACTCGCTTGTCTTTAAAGAGACATTAATCCGATCATTATCCAAAAGTCCTTGACCTTGCTCTGTGAGACTACTATGCTCTTTGACTTCAACTTTTGAAAACTTTTCCTCAGCATGTGTGATGTTCAAGGATGATTTGTTGAGTGAGGCGGACGTACAAGCACAAAATATGAGAAAAATGATCATTTGTTTCAAAAGTCTTTTGTTGACATTATTATGCATTCTTTCGATTGGAAAGGTGAAATGAATTTTGGAATTCTGAAAAGGTGAGTAAACTTGGTCTTCTTCTTCTTCTCACAAGTTTTCAAAGATGAAAAACTAACTGAAAAGAAAATATTTTGTTCTCTTATTAATTAAGAAGCTTTCGGATTAAATAATTTGTCCAGTTACTTCTCATATAATTTATGACCCTTTGAAATCAAATGGTTTAGTTTCTCTCTATAAAAAATTTATAATAACATCATCATGATTTCTTTTCAATATTCAAGGGAATTCAAGGGATTCAACGGAAAATAATAAAATGGATGATTCTAGAAATATTTTGAGAAGAAAAATTTTAGCAATAAAAATTCTTTGGGTGAAGACTCGAACCGCTTTCCCATCCATAACCTCGTTAGATTATACAGAAACCACATTCGATCGTAATTTCAATTGACTTTAAGTCAAATGGTAAAACTTAGAGCTGATATAAATTGGATAGAGAAAATTAATTGTTACATAGTAAATTTGAATTTTGGACTCGATAACTTCTCTATTTTAAAATCTCTCCTCAAACTCCTCTTGATTTCATTGACAAAATAAAGTAAAGTATTGAAAATAGTCTCCCAGTGCTCAAATAGATAAATATAAAGGTCCAGTGATCACTGCGTCTTTTCAGAGATGAAAATACAAGCACTCCAATCACAGTCAATCAATTAAATTACAGTTAGTTTAATTCTTGCTGATCAAACTTTAAACCGCCAGAACTCCAAAAAGAAAATCACTTGTGTCTGACTTAGCTAACCTGTTTTAAAAAAACTTCTTATTTCTAAGTATCAATGTCCTAATTTTTTTTTGCCAAAATTAATTTTGAATTTTTAGCTCCAACTATTTTGTTGATTTTCCTTGATACATATTCTGTTTTGAAATAATGAAAGATCTTTGACATTTTCAAAAGCAAGAGGAAATATTTTCCAAATTCTCCTGATTTGCAAACAAAATTTTCTTCGTCTTTTTCATTTTCTAGAAAATATATTATTATTAATTTTCTCCAATTTTTCCTCCCCGAACAAGTCCAAATCCCAAACATTCTTATCAAAGCTCATTCTAGATTTCAATAATTCTCATCAGAGCGAGAAAAACTCATTTCAACACATTTATTAATTCTACTCAATATAAAATCCGAGTATGAGACTCAATTTATAGAAAAGTCCTTTAATTTAGGGAAACCTCAAAAGTTTCACAGTTTCGCAATAATGGACCTTTCAGAGCCTCATTCATTAAAACCACAATCTTCGGGAGATACTTTGAATTAGTATTTCAGGAAGGAGGGAGAGAAAATGTTGAGCCAAAAGAAAATACGAACTTTGTAGATTCTAACCATTTCCTAATTAAAAATTGACCTGAGCAAAACTAATAAAATTATCTACTATCCTTATTTGTTAGATCAAAAATTTTACTTTGTACCTTGATAAAACACAAAATCTCAAAACAAAACCAAAACTCAAAATCAACATTGGCACTCTTTCCATATTTTTTCCTACCAACTTGAAAAAATGGATGTCGGTATGAAAACTAGGAAACGCAATCAGGCTCAAGCAAGCACTTCCCAACCTCCTCGAGACTCTTCAAAGAATACTCAGGCCTCTGATGATCCCATTAATTCTGTCTCTCTCGATTCAATTGTCAAAAATCCCAAGGAAAGTAATGTTTCGTGTCTCTTTGCCTTACCTCATCAATTAGAGAAACCACAAGCTTCAAAAGCAAAGGCAACAGCCCCGAAAGACACTACTGAAAACGCCTCCACTGAAGCCAATTCAATAGAAATGGTAACTTCTTTGACATTCAGTCAATAACTGAACCCCCTTAAACTATAGCCCCAGCAAAACCAAAAGCAATCTGCAACCACAAGAAGTATGAATAAAACCCTCAATGAAGAAACCGAGAAATCTGCTCCAATGCAGACAAAGTAAAATCATTTTGTCGTTTCATCCTTTTTCAATCCCCATAGAGAGAAAAAGTCCCCTAAAGTGAAAAGAGAGATTTCTCAAGAAAGCGCTCTTGATGAAACTAAAAAGGAAATCGAACTCTTATTTGAAATTGCTCATGCCTCGGCTTCCAAGGGGGATTATCATCAAGCCATCAACATTTATAATAAGATTGTCAAGATTAATGAGAAAAGTACTCCAGCATGGATTGCTATCGGGCATTGTTACTCCATGCTTGGCGATAATTATAATGCTCTCGCCAACTATCAACAGGCTCTCACCATCACCCCAGATAGCCAAGTAATTGATATACATTTCTAGAGAGCTGATCCGAATAATAGAAAGATGAACAACTTTGGTATGGAATAGGGCTCTTATACAAAAAGGTTTTCTCTATTCCAATTTTCTCAATCATTCTTAAAGTGCTTTGTATAGATTGCCGATTACAAAAATGCAGAAACTTCCTTTATCAATGCATTGAATTTGAAACCAAATTCTTCCATCAAAGGAGATCTCATGTATAATCTTGGTTTAATCAAATATTACAAAGGTGAAGAAAAAGAATCCATCAGAGTAAGCTCAATCTCAATTACTCTTATACTTAATATGTAGCTTTTAACAAACTCAGTTTTGACGGGAGCTTTCCCTGTTGACAAGATTGTTGAAATTCTTTGTACTGTTGGTCAAATCTACGAAGAAATAGATGATGTAATCATATATTTAAGGGAGTTTCTAACATTTTTGAAAAGATGAATGAGGCTTTGAAAGCCTACAAGCATGCTCTAACGTTGGATGAAAATAACATTATTTCTTTACAATGCATTGGATGGCTATCTTTTCAGCTTGATAAAATTAAAGAAGCACTCACGTATATCAACAAGGCTAATATCATCAACGAAGATGACACGGATATCCTGTACATGAAGGCTCGCTGCTTTTTGAAGCAAAAACAATACAACGACTCATATAACTGCCTCAATAAATGCCTGACTATTGATGGTGAAAATTCAACTTTTTGGTGCTCACTTGGAATCCTCTTTGCTGAAATGGATCAAGTATTATTCTCTCAAATATGCATTGACTCATTTTCTAGTTACAATCTGCCCATGAATGTCTTTCTAATGCCTTGGTCTTTGATCCCAAGTCTGCTGAAAACTTCTTTAATATGGGCTGTCTTTATGAATTAAATGGCCAGGTCAAAGAAGCCGTTAACATGCTTGACAAAGCCATTGAACTCCAGCCAAATTTCCAACTAGCATTTACAAGAAAACTCTGTGTTATTGCTCAACTTGAAAATAAAGATAATTCCCTCTTGGAGTAAAGCCATCATATTGAATGCAAAGTTCTAAATAAACATTCTTTTAGGATACAATTCAAGCATCATAAATTTTTCCCAAAGTTTGCAAGAGAATTAAGAAAGTCTCGTCAAGCTTTGCCTCCATCTCTCGAGCCTCAGAATCTTCTAGGCTTACATAAAACTGAAGAGTCCAAGTCTCAAAAGTCCTTCCTGCCAAAAGAAGGGATATTTTCCAAAACTCGCAAGGAAGACCAAGAAAACACCGGAATCAAGAATAAAGAGCCTTCAAACAATGATAATAAAACTGAAATCCAAAACATTGACCTCAACTTAAACCCCAATAAATCTTCTAAAGAAACAGCCTTCAATAAAGTCAATAAAACAATAGAAACTCCGATAGTGCTCCGGCATGATCCTAAAGTGCTTCAAGTCAAAGAAGACTCCGCAACTGAAAATAAAGTTCAACCAAAAACAGGCTTTAAGCTCACACACCGAATTCAAAGTGCAGAGGAAGATCCTGCTCCCTTGAAAAAGCTCAAAACAGAGGTAATCAACCCAATCAAAAGCTCCTCACCCAAACCTGAAAAGCCTTGATTGCAAAACATTGTCAATGTAATACATTATTTTATAACCTATTATTATTTGTATGCTTATGTTTGCTTATTTGTAAACATTTCCACATTTGCATATAAGTAAAATATTTGTTTTTGTACTTTACATCTGTTGAAATTCAAGTCTTTCTCCTAAAATTATAAAAATATCACAAATCAAAATTAGACAATAAGTAAAATTATTTTCTCAACAATTATTCATCATTATTCTCAAATCCCTCATCTTTATATTCATCTTCCTCTTCATTATTCTTCTCCCCATTATCTCCGTCATTGTTATTCTCATTATTTTCGGCTTCCTCATTATTTTCAGGTTCTTCAGCTTTCTCTTCAGCTTGCTCTTCAGCCTGTTCTTCTGCCTGTTCCTCAGCTTGTTCCTCTGCTTGCTCTTCTTCAGCTTTTTCTTCAGCCTGCTCTTCATTTTCATAATTTTCAGAGGAGGTGGTTATTTTTCTCTTCACCGTATTTCCGGTTGATTGAACTGTATTTTGTTGTTCATCTTCAGGTCCTTCCACTATTTTTTAAAAAGTTAAAAATCATTATCACTCTCACAAAAATTACATGTACTCCATCCTTTATTAATGGCATTTCTATATCTATCCAAAAGACGCGATCCATATGTTCCTTTCATTATTTATTCTCAAACTCACTCCCAAAAAAATTACTTTTTTCAATCATAAGTGGAGCAGTATTGACTTTATTTTTCATTTCTTTAATTCTTTCATTGTAATCTGCTTGCTCTTGTTTCATTCTATCCTTTGCTTCTCGAATTCTTTGAGCATTTTCTTCTTCTCTTTTGTCGACTTTATTCACAGTATTGTATGCAGATTTAACTTTTGGTGCAAACTATCAAAATTAAGTTTTTCTTTAAAATCTACTCCTTACGTCTTTTCTTTTTTGAGTTCGGTCTTGCTCCTCTTTCTTCATATCCTCAAATCTTTTGTCTCTTGCTTCCTTTTCCTTCTTTCTTTTTTCAAACTCTTGCTCCAATTTCTTTGTCAACATTGGTCCCTTTTTCTTGTTTTCTCCTTGAGTGCTCCTTCCAGTTTGACTAAGAGCCTTGTTCGCCTCACTCTTCGCAGACACCTTCTCTTCTTCTTCTTGGACCTCCTCTTCCGTGGCTTCCTTGCTTGGTTTAGGAGCTTGTTTCTTTAAAGCCATTGGGTTTACTGATTGATCTCCACCTTCTTCATTTTCAACCTGGAACATATCATTGTCACCTCCTTTCTCTTCTTCTCCTTCTTCGCCTCCATATTCATTATTTTCCTCTTGATCCTGATCTGCGGGATATTCCTCTTCTTCTTCTTGATGATAGTTCGCCTCTTCCTGAGGTCGTTCCTCTTCTTCTGTAGGTTTTCTTTTTGGTTTTTGTTGTTTTGCAGGTGCAGATTGTTTCTTTTTGATCTGAGGAGCTTGTTTGACTGAGTTGGAATCTCTTCTTTTCATCCCTTCAGTCTCAACCATCTTTGAAACCATATCCGTGATTGCACCTTGGAATGAAAAAGGCTTTGCTTCAGTCTTGGGTCGGTCCTTTTTCTTTTTTTGGAGCTTTTCATTAAACTCTTGATTCAGTTGTTCATAATCAGGAACATCACGATTAATATTTGGCTTGTGTGAAAACTCTTCTGGTTGATATTTCTTCGGATTTACATATTTCTTCACTGTCCCTTCAGCCTTTGCTTTCTCAGCTGCTTCCATTCTTGAAGGCATCTTTGCGCTCATAGCATTCTCCTCCATTCTCTTCTTAATACGTTCTTCTCGCTCTTTTTTATCTTTCTCTTCTTTCTCTTTCATCATTTCAACTTGAACAAACTGTGGAACTGGATTAGCTTTAAATTGTTGGAAACTTTCTTCTTTTGGAAGAGGTTTTTCCTTGTTCGCATCTCTTTCAGCAAAACTAAATGGTTTTTGATTTGCCAATGTTATTTGCTTGCTCTTCTCAACAACATCCATTCTCTTCTCTTCTTGTGCTTTCACCAAGGCATTGTACATTGGAACTTTCACATATGCAGGAAGAGGATTTGCTCTGAATTTGAAATTTAAGGCGTCTTCTTCTTCTTTGACCTTTTCTTCCACCATTTTTTGAACTTTTGCTTGTCTTATTGGGACTTTTCCCTCCTCTTTAGGCTTGGAGTTTTGGAATTTAAATGGCTGAGGGATTGTGAGTCCTTTCTCATCTTTCATGTTCTTTTGTGCTACGCCATAAGCTCTCAAATCAACCTGTAATTGCTCATATTCCTTTCTCAATTCAGCATCCAATTCTTCAAATCCTTTTGGATCTCTTTCTTTAGCTTTTTGTCCTCTTGCATTCTTTCTCTCTTGCTGATTCTGGCTCTTGCCTTTCACCTTTTTCGAAGGTGATGTTTCGTCTGCTTGTAAATCTGCATGACTTTCATCATCATCTTCTTTTGCAGCTTCTGATATGTGATCTGGAGCAAATGTTGGGAACTCACTTTTCAGAGTCTGTCCTTGGAAATCTTCCATTTCTCCTTCTTCACCTTGAGAAACGTTCCTTGCTTGCTGTTGACTAAAGAAGGGGACAACATCTTCCCATTTCAAATAGTTCAAATCGCTCAATAAAATTTTGTCAAATAATTCTCCAACCGTTATTTGCTTGCCTTCTTCATCCTCTTCATCTTCATTTCCAACTTTTTGTTTCCAAAATGAGTGAACTTGAGGATCTCTTTTTGCTGCCTTTACAAATTCTATTTTATCCACATAATCTTCAGCTGCACGTGGAAGCATGTCAAATACATCTTGAATAATTTGCATTTGCATTTCAGATAACAACACCTTTGCTTCTTCTTGCTTCTCTTCAACCGGTGGGTGTCTGGTGAACTTTGAAGTTTTGTAGTTTTTAAAATAATCGATAAATTGGTTCCATGAAATATACTGCATGGTGTTGACTCCACTGTCTATTGCACTTTCAACATCGGTATCAATCTGAGTAAGGATATCCCTCACAGTCAATTCTCTATTGACAACTGGAATTCTTATTGCTGGCTTATCTAAAAGCTTCTCCACTCTCAAATCACTTCTTACAGCCTTTAAATACACCTCTGTCTTTATTAAAAAGTCCTCATATCGATCAAGCTCATCAAAAATAGTTCTGAAAATCTGGATCTCATCTTCTTTAAGCAATGTGTCAGGATGACCAGGGTCATTATGGGATTCAGGGACCTTGGGCTTTTCTTGAGGGAATGCTGATTTGATATCCTTTTGGGTTTTTGTTGGAAGTCTCTTCATCATCAATTTACTGAGCTCTTGGAAATTCAAATAACCTTCTTTAAGCGATTTGAAGTTCAAAACCTCTGCATTAAATGATGATTTTAAATCAAATATTGTCACAATATCTTGGTTGCTCATCACATAATCCAAAACTTCTTCCTTTGCTATCAATCCGGTATCTTTATGATTGAGAGCATCAAACACTAATTTAATGATAAAGAGCTCGTTGATTTCTTTCAATTTCTTTTTATTCACTCTATTCAATTCGCTGGGGCTGGGTTGATAGTTGTTTTGACGATTCTCTTTTCCAGTAAGGTTTTCTGAAGAAGCATGGTGGATTGCCAAATGACTGAGAGGGAAGTCTGTAATCTCTTTCTTTGCAAGGTGCTCTTGGCTTTTCTTGAAAGACTCGGGTGATTTAAATCTTTCAAACTTTTTCTTTTCTTTCTCTTCAAAATATGCTGTCGATTCATTCTTCAACTTTTTATCTACCAAATAATTCGAGAGCTTCTTTTGAAAATCGGATCGTCTTGGATCGATTATAATCAATTTTTCGCTTCTCTTAATCATATCCTTCAATTCTGGATCCTCTTCATCTCTTTCGGGGTAAATTCTTGGAAGCTTTGAGTCTCTTGTGTAACTTGACCTTTCAATTTTTTTGCTTGGAGAAGCAGAAACTTTCCAGTCTCTTTGAACTCCGCTTGCAACTGAGACTAGAATCATCGTGAAATATGAGTATTTTTATTCCCGATACCTGATTGATGAATAGGTGGATGTTGAGAAACATAGAGACTTTGTATGTTGGGATTAGCATCCAAAAGACCAGCTTCTCTCATACTCTCCATCTCTCTCTTTTCTCGATATTTCCTCTCCAATTCTTCCAATTTCGCCTTTCTTTTACTCTTTAAAATATTCTCAATCGTAATCATTTTCCATAAAAGTTACCACAATATCTTCCATCTTGTCCACATTCTTTTCATTCAAAGCCTGGCGAAATGCGACTTCTTCTGGATCTCCTTGATCTTCTTGACTAAATAAATTATTATTAGTCTCAAATAAATCTTTTTCTGAGTTATACGCTCCAGTAATTCTTTTTGAGGCATCCTTCTGTTGATCCTTGAAAACAGATGATCAATCAATTATCTCCAATATTTCTTACTTGAAACATCTTTATTCTCTGATATCTTAGTTTTTCAATTTGTCTCTCCAGATCGGTCACAATATCATCCGTCACTTCCATTTTTGTCTTGCCCTTGTAGGATATGCTTGATAACGTTGTCTCAACTTTTTTTTCAATGATTGGATCAACAATTCCTACTCGATCCAAAATTTCTTGTTTCGTTACCATCTCTTCAAGCCAATCTCTTCCTCCTTTCGCAGGTTCTTTTCTCGCATTTGTTTCTTTCTGATTAGTGGCCACTGCCTCTCGGGCAATCTTGTTTGCTTTATTGGAAAGTGAAAACATTTTTGTATTTTTGAATAAAATCCACTGTCCGTCAGTTACGCTGTTGTTGTTAATTTTTTAAATAAAAGTTTTCTTGTTAAATCAATTACTTTCTGAGAGATCTTTCTTTTACTCACTGACTTTCCTCACTATTTTTTCAATACCATCATCGTTCATCGCTTGAAAATTCTGTTCACATGAGATTTTGTTTTTAACCTTTTTGAATCAAATTTTGAAGAAGAAATAGACTTTTTAAGTGCACCGAAAAATCTTCAAAGCACTTCCAAGATTCAAGGAAACATTCAAAAAATTAGTTTCTGAATTTGGAATGACAAATCAATCCTTTTTGAATTATCCTCTTTCAGGACTTGAAATCAAAGAAATTACTCAAAAGGGCGCAGTCACAAGGAATTTAATCCTATCTTTCTCTTGAATTCTTAAAAATGAGCCAAAAAAATAGAGACTTTGGCCGGTGATTTTTCAACAATGGACATTGGGCTGAAAGGAGTTTTGAGTCCAAATTTTGTTGACTCTCAAAAAAAATTTTGACTTCTTTGACATTTTTACAGAAAATTTTTTTTATGAAATTTTTTTGTGCATAAAAAAGGGAAAATTCTTTTGTCCAGCTCAATATTTCAAAATGGATATTTCTTTTCTAAAAATAGACAACCCGGACATTTGGGCGTTCAAATTCTCTGTTTCACTTGCAAAGAAATCTCCTGAAAAACTCTTTGCAAAAATTTTCATTGAATTTCCAAAGATTTTGAAGTTTTGCCTCAAGACCAAATTTTTTTGTTTCTTTTGCTTTGCCCCTAATTTCAACGAAAGGCCTTCAAGTGGGAAAATTTTTCGTTGTAATTTATCCTTAGAATGAAGTATTTATGCTTCTTGAAGAATTGAAAGACAAAATATAATTTTCGAATGAAGAAATTTTGAGTCCCGAAAGGTGTTTGAACAGAAAAAATCTCAATACTTGGATCGACCCAAGTCTCTTGACTTTTTTTTTCATGATTTAAATAAAAAGGAATTTCCTCTAATCTTAAAAAAAATCTGAACTGCCTTGTTTATTTTGAATCACATGATATGGCACGATTCCAGGGCTTGATTTGTTCAAAAAAGTTTTCCAGAGTTGTGAAGTCAGATTAGATTATTCTTTGAACTAAATTTCTGTGGAATCCACTCGAGTTTGAGAACTTTAGGAAATTACTGATCAAAATGTCTTTTGAGATTTTTTTAATGAACGACAAGAAGCTCTCCTCTTTTCATCTTCAATAAGATATCTTCCTTGGTGAATTATATATATATCGAGAGAGCTGCTTCTCCAAGATTCTCGGTTGGCCAACATTCCTATTAAGAAAATCCTTCTTTCGACAGATTTCTCTTTGGGGAAATCCATTTTACTTATTTAGAAAAGTAGCAAGTATAAATAAATTGAATAAGACAGGTGAATACGTGTGCAAAAAAAAATTTTGATTTCTCATTCACTGGGATTTTTGTTGACATTTATTTTACTATATTTAGGAAAATTTTGTTTTGCTTTGGATTTTGAGTTCAAAATTGTTTATAATTAATTTATAAGCAATATATATGTATATATGAGAATGACACAAGAAAAAACAAAAATTGTTTTTGATGTGCCAAGCCCTTGATAGGTAGAGATAGAATTCAATTGGATAGATATGTAGACATACATATATCCGCAATGAATCTAAAATGAAAAGAAAAACTGATAAACATCGTTTAAAAGTTTTCTTAGAAAGCGATTGATAGATAGGTAATATTATTTATAAACAAAATTAATAAGACGGTCTTCTCAGACCTCTTACAAGATCTGAAAAGGTTCTTTTCACTCTAAAAAGGAAAAGTTAAAATTCAGAGGAGAAAATGTGTTTGCATTCTCCTGATACTCACTTGAGAAAATTGATGATTTGCGACTCAAACTCAGTCCTCCCAGGAAGTCTCCCCTCATATCATCTTCAAGTGCACACATTTCAAATTGATGGGGTGTTTGCAACATGTTTATGTTTTGTTGGTGGTAAGTCTCTGTCTTGAGCTTCTTGCCGGGGTAATTACTGTAGAAGTTTGCCTCCTCATCGAAAAGGTCGTATCTTGCTTCTCTTTTAGCATTGATGACGCCCTCTGGATGGTAGGTAAAGACATCAAACTCCATTCCCAAACCTGTCTCGGGCTTGTCGAGGGATTCAAGATCAGCTTCATAGTCTCTACAAAGACCATTTGAAGGAGCATCTGAATCTTTATCAATGATTACCTTCACGCTCTCAACTTGCTTGGGAGAATGCTGAGCGGTTTCTCGGGGCTTGCTTTTAATTGAATGTGATCCTGTCAGCCTCAAAATGTTTGCAACAATTATATTATAGTCTTTTGTGGGCTTGGTGAAAGATTCCTTCACTTCTTTGGTCGCCAAAGAGCGGAATTTCTCGTTGATTTCATAAGCAGAGAAATTCAACGTTTCAACTGTAATAACAGCTCCTGCTCTTTGAACTAATTCTTTGAAATTTCCACAAAGCTTTTGGCAGTAAATCTGGATTAATTCCAGATCGTTGGGCTTAGTCAATTTACTCTAAACAAAATCAATTCTATGCCATTTTTCAAAATATCCTTACCTTGAGAATAAAAGTGAGTATCAAGAGGTACATAATCACTCTCTTTGAGTTTCTGACCGTATCAGCCTCCAAACTATAAGGAAACTCCTTCAAAAGGTGCTCCTCGTCCTCATAAACTATTCTCTCAATTTGCCATTCGCATTTATCCAATAAACAGGCCAGCATTGCAATCTCGTACTCGTTGAGCATAAAGATCTAATCAGTTCAGACTCATTATTCTCTTTTACAGACGGCTTACCTTTGCAATAGAAACCAAATGTGAAAATATAGGTGACTCTTCGTTTTCATCTCTTGGAACTAAATTAAAAAGTCAGCCAAAATTAATTTTTTTTAAAGCTACTCCTTTCATCACAGGAAATCTTATTGAGGAAGGATCGACACATTTGACTAAACTCCTCCTCTCGGTACTGAGTAGATCTCTCAAAGTACAGCTGGAGGAGCTCAGAACTGTTATCGTTCTTTCCTCTTTGAAGGGATCTATCGCCTCTCAATCTATCAGGACTTAGGAAAGCCAGATTGGTTTTATATACCTCGAATTCGGTTCGGATGGACCTCTTCTGGTGGTGACTTTATGCTCAGGCCTTGACTAGAGGAAGGTCAGAAGAGAAAAAGAATGAAAACATACTGGCGGGAATTTGCTTCTATTCCTTGTATGCATTGGCTCTTCGAAAGAACTAGAGGTAGTGACAGAGGTGTCGGATTGGGAGAGGGGTGAGTTAAGACTATTCGCGCTTTCCTTTCTACAAGACCTGGTCAGCTTTCTTGGCATTAAAATTTTTCCAGAAAACAAACAGTTTTTTTAAATATATAATAAAAGTGAAAGCAAAATAACTTTTTAATTCAGACTGCAAACTAAAAGTTGAATTTGACCAAAAGCTTCTATTAAGTTCATTCGTTAAAATCTAGGGCTTGTATCTCTTCTTATTTTTATTTTCTGTTAAATTTTAATGATAAAGTCCATTTAGAAATTCTGCTCCACATATTTCTCTTTAACCTGATTTTTTGGCGCATTTTGCTGAATTTTTGCTTTTCTCATGGTCAGAAAGGATCCTCGACTCATTCCAGCCTTCTGGCATCACATTTTGCCATAGCTTCACAGAAAAGTTGAGAAAGTGCGCCTTTTAACAGAGTTAAACTGCTCCCTTCGAAAAAAACTTTTTAATTAATTCTCAGATCGGGTCACTTGTACCGATCTGAATGTTTTTGGACAAACAAAAACTCGGGGTACAAGAACTCCTCTTCGGAACATCACCCACCAACCTCACGTGGGGTTTAGATCCGAGATAAGAATAGTTTAGATGCTTTCTTTTGAAATTTGCGAGACTTCACTTTATTGCAAAAATTTATGATTTATTTCATTCAGCTTCTCTTGAAAAAAGTTTTCGTCGAGTCACTTGTCTCCACAAATAAGAACTGATTTAAGGACGGCACATTATAAACTTCTCAATAAAAACTTTGGTTTTTTAGACAACCCTTAAATTGAACTCAGTCCATGAAATTAATTCCCTTAGAAGTCAATCAGGCAAAGTTTTCTCCTCTGAAAAAAATCTCTTGAAATTTCTTTCTAATCCTTCAAGAATCTGATGCAACTCCATTCAACTACCAGGCTTTCTCTGTGAATTTTAGAGCCTCTTTTCATGCCTAAAAAAAATATCAATAGAGTTTCTCCAAGAGATTGTTCTTTCAAAAATACTTAAAGAAACGAGAATAACTCAAACCTTCATGAACCAACTTGATTTTATTGACATCATGCAAGATACTTTCAGTCAAAAAGGGTCTCAAAAAAAGAACCTCATCCTAAAATTTTCTTAAGCAATTTACACAAAAAAAAAATTGAACCATTACTCTGCCCAGGATAAAAGCAAAGAAAGTGCAAGAGTCCAAGGTATATACCTTCAAATTCCTAATTAAAGTTGTAGATACCTTATTAGCATTTTTCAATGTTACTCTTTTTTTTATGACAAAAGAAGAAAAAGAGTTATTTGTAAACGTTTTATCAACTTGGATATCTAATATTGACTCTTGAAGCCAAGAAACAAAGAGTTATTTGTTGCATTTGAGAGCTGAAAAAAATTATCTTTTTATCGAAATTAATAAATTTAATAAATTCCATTCATCTTTTGGACTAATCCTCGTCTGAAAAAATTTAATGTAAGCTCTTATTCAATCAATTCAAATAAAAATTTGTTTAATGATTGTTTTGAATTGGATATCACTGAATCATAACGTTTCTTCTGGCCATGTTAATAAAACTAATCAATAACTATCACTCCACTTAACTTAACTTCTCAAAGATTTTATCTGCAGACAAAAACTTCATAAAATATTTTTTTGATGTGCTAAAAAGTGAGTGCGCCTTATTAATCTAAGAAAAACTTGGGAAAAATATAAGAATATTTTGGATCCGTTTGTCTCAATAATCTTAAATTTATTTTTATCAATTAAACCCTAAAATACATTCAAACAATTCAAAATTCCTAAAACAACGCAGCCCTGAAGGTTTTTCATCGTTCATTTATTCAAGACTCCTGCTTGACGATTTACCGATTAAACCTCATGATGATTTTTTTTTTCTTTGAGATTTGGAAGAAATCAAACAGAAAGTTGCTCTTCCTCTTCATGTAAAATACCTCTTAAGAGTCGATCCTTATTAAGGTTTGGAGACTAACATAATTCATTTTTCGAAAACAACTCAAAACCTGAGACTTCAAGTTTAAAACTATTTTTTCTCGAATTTTTCTGGAATTGAATCATGATAAAGAAAACTCAGTTCAGAAAGTCTGGAGCTCACAATCATCATAAAAAGGCATACTCTTAGGATATTTAAACCATAAAAATTTACTGAACTCATTTATACTAAATCGCTGATTAGAAAATGATGACTTTCATGTTTTGGGGGCAGGAAAAATTCTAGAGTTGGAGATAAAAAAAAAACTTTCTTCTGCAACTTTCAAAAGACTGAAAAACATTTTTTGCCAACTTTTGAGGCTAGAAAAAAAAGCCTTGAGTTCAATTTGGGAAAAAATCCGTTTTAATCAAGTCATATTTATTTGGTTATCAGAATCAAAGTTTTTCTCTTAAAGTTCAAAATCTTCTTCTTGCAATTCACTCTTAACCAAAAAATGCGAAAAATTACAGGATCTTGAATCCATTAAAATTTTTCTTCAAAATTTCTTATGTTCCTAAATATATTATTCGATCTGACAGTTACGAAGGGATCTCCAATCATCTTCACTTTCCTCAATGTTAGGTCTCTCCCATTCTCTTGATTCTTGTTTCCAACAAAATTTAATGAAGATTGTTAATTCACAACCACAACAAAAAATTTTAATGATTACAAAATATAGTAAATTGATGTCAAAGCCCGCATATTTATGAATCTAAAATTTGAATTAACCAAAATAATGAAATCAGACGCGAAATCAAATTCCTAAGTTTTTTCTGAAAAGTTGACCCGGATTTCTTTCGAGAGAATTCAATCAAGAATAAAAGCTAAAAAGGGAACGTTGCTCCTAAAACTCTTAAACTGAGTCAAATAAAATCTCTTTCTTGAAAATTAAAGTTCGGTATGATGTTGGAAAATTTTGCCAGAAACTCATTTAGAAACAATTTGTTGATTGAAATTAATATGAATCAGTCACGTCGCTTGAATTACTTTTCATCAATTTAAGGATCAATTTTGGGGGATATGCAAATCTGTCACTTTTGAAGAAGAAGAAAAAAGACACAAAGAGTGAAGGATTAACCCTCGATTGATGATTTCAGTGAGCAAAAATATCTGAAGAGATTCCAAAAATAAAATGCCTGTTTCACATGACTTCATTTCTTGTCCAACTAGAGAATTTTAAAGTCTCCTTCGAAACGCCCAGACTGTCCACTTTTGATAAAGAAATGTCCATTTTAAATGTTTGATAGGGGGAAAAATTCCTAAATAATTTTCAATATTTCGCTCACAATAGATTCACGATTTTCGATCTTAAAAACCCGGACCCTTTTCCTGATGAATACAGAAGCTCCTATTCAAAATTGCTGAAGGGATACAGACTTCTTTTTTAGAACTATTTCACTCATTTCTTCATAATTTTTGACTTTTCTTTTGAAGTTAGAAAATAAAATATTCATAAAAAATATCTGTGATATTTCAGAGGAAGAGTGGTTGATAAATGCTTCACTTTTTCAACTCATGTCCTCTTTGAATCGAATCAATTCCAAGAATTTCGTGAACATTTTGTAGAAGTCGAATTTTTTCTTAACAAATGCGGAGAAAGTGAGAATGAAAAATTATTCTTGAAAATTCGAGCGATCCCGAAACCTTCACAAATTAAAAATAATTCTGCTTGGGGTCAAAGTTTACAAAAAATCAAAATTGAAGAAGATGTCCAATTTGGCGATGTCTGAGATAAAAATTATCCTGGCTGATAAAAAGATATCTCAAAACACATCAATTGATAAAACGAATTTTTCTTCTCATAATGACCTTTTGGATCATAGCAGGAGTGTCTTGGAGACGACTAATAATTCTGCTCATTCTACAAACTACTCTCCTGACTTGTCGAACATTAGTCAACGGAGTCTCGATTCCTCATTGAGTGCTATCACGCTTTCTCCCAATCCAAACCTGGAGAAAATCAAGAGAAGAAAAGAGCTGCAGATAAAGAAATCCCATCCAGTTATTGAGACAAATTCAGTAATTCCTGTGAATCAAGTTTTTTCTCACGTAAAAAAGAGGATTTCAGCATATTCAAAGGAAGCAAAGATGTCAAGACCCCAAGATAATCAAAAAAAGAATTTCGGTAATGAAAATTTATTTGAGCTTAGTCTCCAAGAAAACTTTGATTGTGAAAATTTTTGTTAATGAAAGAAATTTATTTTGAGAAAAAGGGTATATTTTATTTTGCAAGATTTTTTGTAGGAATAGCTGAAGAAAAAATTTTCTTCGGGTGTCTCATAAATAACCCTACTAGTGAATTAAAAAAATTACATTGAATTTTCCAGGCATGTTTCAAAAACGAGTTGAAAAATCCCGTAAATCTTCCCGTATTCCCGTAAAAATTCTTTAAAAAAACGGGACATTTACGGGACTATATAAAATTTTCTGTTTAAAGAAATTTTCAATCTTTCCTACAAAAAGAATTTTCAAATGAAATTGAGTTTTATTTAATATTTTCTCTCTGCATTGATTAAAGAACAAGTACTTCAAAAGAAAGATTCTGTAAAGTTCATAAGGTATTCAAATTTTCTAAGAAGAATTTTGTTTTGCTTTATTGATATGAAAATTAACGAAATTTTATGAAGAGTGTATTAATTTGTTTTGCAAAAATCTCTACACTTTGGTATCGAAAAAAAATTCTGACCACAATAACTTAGATTTCAGTCCTAAAAATCCGGTGTATTAAAAATATTTTTCTCGTTTTTTTTTTTCTTTACTTTACTTTAAATTGATTTCAGACAGAAAAAATGTATCAGGGTCTCAGATTTGCTCTGAATTCCGGGCGTCCCGTATTCCCGTGCTCTCGTAAGATTCTTGATTTTTCCTGGAAAACGGGTCATTCTCGTAAAAAAAACATCCCTGAGAGGAGTTATAGGAATCTTGATTCTACAGACGTACTCCCATCATACATTTATATATCAAAGATATCTCAAGAAAACAGAAAAACAGAAAATTTTTCTTTGGCAGGATTATTAATGAGACACCCTAACTGTTTTTATGATTGATTAAATGTCTAATTCTGGAGAAGATGCTTCTAGTTTTAAGTTTAGATTTGGCAATTATTCTTCAGAGTAAACAAAATTTTTTAGATTGTTCTCAGAAATTTTGCGGAAATCTCTCTTTCTCCATGAGGATCTTGTCAACAAAAATTCATTGAGATCTCCTCTAATTTCGAATGGCTTTAGGTGAGAGGACAAAGTGAATCAGAGACAGACAAATCCTCACCATCAGATTTCGAGGGATTTTTCAGAGTATTTGACGGTTTCGAATGATGCGAACATATGTAACATTCGAAGCAGAAAGGAAAACATGGATTTCGAGGGTCTTTCTGGCTTTCTTTATGAAGAAAAATCTGACGGTGATGTTAAAAATTATGAAGTTGCAGATTTTAATTTTCTAGATTTTTTTTTAACTGAGAGATTGAATTTGCTTATCATTTCCATTAAAATTTATGAAACATTCTCGTGAAAAGGAGAAAGAAAAATCCTCGAAGAGGTGCTTTATCCTGCTCGCCTTGGTCTTTCTTAATCGAGAAAAGTAAAACAAAAGATTCAAGGGGGAGTGGAAAACCAAATGAATAAAAAGATGAAGTTTTTTGAGGGATTTTGTGATCATTGGACTAATCCATAGCAGCGCAATCCATTATGCGAGAAATATCGAGGAGTTTTTTCATAGGGAAGAAAATGAGGAGTGTAAGCAAAGGAAATGGAAAAAGAAGTAGACTGCATACCTCAAAAACAAAACAGATTTCACATTATAAATATTTCAAGCAGAGAAGTTGAGGCCCTAGGACAATCCCAGTCATGGCCGAATTTGATGAAATTTTTCTTTTTAATGGCCATTTTTTCTGCAGATGCACCGGCCCGAATCCAAAAATTTGATCTGAGAGAGATCTTCTTGGTTTTGAAAATTTTTTTCAAAAGGAGAAACAAATCTTTGAAATGAAAATTTTTTGACTACTTTTTTGTTAAATTCTTTTCAGAATTCTTTTTAAGAGTGAAAATCCAATTTTGAAATAATGTATTTCGTTCTGATCCAAATATTCAATTCAAAGTGTTCTAATTGAATATCGGTGCGAAATTTTCAAACTTAAATTGAGATTTAAGTCCACAGTATCATGGACCCTGCCAATCAAGACAATTCTAAACACTCACCAAAACGAAAAGTTCCAACCGAAAAGTTAAACCCGAGCCAACCTTCTGAAAGGTCTCTCTTTCTTATTTACCTATTTCCTATTTATTTTTACTTATCTCCTTCTTACTATTGGCTCTCTTTCCCCTGATTGTTCTTCTGACTATTGTGAAACTGATTATTCCTCTTTCTAAAATGATACGCACTTATGATTTATTAAAAGAAAACTTCCTTAATTCCTCATTTCCTTCTGGTTCTTAATGATCGAAAGTTTTTTTTTCACAGTCAATACGAAAAAAAATTTGGCCGAAAAATTCTGTTTTTTGGGAAACCTAATCGGTCAAAAGTCGAAATTTGAGAAGGGCCTTGAAAAACACTGATTTCAAGATTTCGCTGTATGTAATCAATTCATAATTAAATTTTATTGAGAAATATTATATGCGTATTTTTGACTCGCCTATTTCCTTTACCATTTTACTGTCCCTAACTTTCAATCTTCAAGCCTATGTTATAACTGGTAGCTTTCCTTCAAAAAATTGAATTAATTCCTCTCGTTAGACTTCTCAATCAAAGATCTTTTTAATACTGATCATGATCTTTTTCTGCAAGATGTAGGTCTATGGACTTTATCATCCGCTGTTTCAAGCAATAGAACTGAGGTGACGACGGCTTATAGTGAAACAAGTCCTGCTGTTTTCGATGCTCCATCTAGAATAA
>Ga0182738_1001118_pt1 | contig 34471 bp, 24 predicted proteins | sample eDN5th30CBELigMG_FD_128876 | JGI IMG/M metagenome (GOLD analysis project Ga0182738, IMG submission 128876) | Enriched Miracle-Growth compost microbial communities from Emeryville, California, USA - eDNA 5th pass 30_C BE-Lig MG (version 2)... ...
CCAGTTGCGGATGCGTTGCTGTGATGATTTCTTCATTGAGCATCCTTTAGGTCCTTATTGTTTGCTGACTTAAGATTAACCTAATCAACGCATTCGTGACTCTATTCATGCAACAACGCCCATCACAAGTGTAAACATTAATTATGATCCAGTCATTGAGATCTACTCACTTTATCCCGTTCAACGAAAGCACTCTTTTCTTATACCTCAATCATTCCATTCGAACAAAGATAGAAATAGAGATAAAGGTAAGACTGTGTGGGCAGAAGACTTGGAAATAGTCTCGACAGCCAATAATATCATTATATTTTACGATACATATCACTCATTTCTTTTTGTAGCGCGCGAGCTCACAGAGAATTCCAGCACACAAATTTGGCAAGGTAAAATGCCCATTCTCAATTCTAGTTTCCATCAGATGATAAATCCATCAAAAACAAAAATCGTTTTTTCTTACGAGAGTGAGAATGACTACGAGAATGAGCTGCTAATGATGGATGTGAAAACACACGAAGTTAAAAGCCTCACCACCGATAGCGCGAAGAAATATCAGCACTGGATAGTAAAATGGATTTCCGATCATAAATTAGTATTCGCATCGCAAGCCGAAGGCCAGGATGATTGGTCTTTATATTTTTTGTCGTTTTAGGAGGCGCTGAGGATGCCTATTGCCGCCTGCATCATGCAAATTGAATGTCATCCAGGATCAGCTTGGTTTGAAGCTTTTGTGGTCTGGCATATTGAGAGTATTATGGTAGTCCTTTTGCCTTACAAGCCTGAGAAGATATTAGTTTCTATTAATGAAGGAATATATAACTCATGTTACGCAGAGACACTCCACCCCGTCAATGAATTTTGCATAACTTGCAATTCCTGAAAGGCCCGTTGCAGTGCAGAGCAATAGATTTTGGATTTGATGGCAAAGTGGTTGAGTTTCGTTTTAATTTTGAGCTTTTCGAGTTTGATATAAGCCAGCAGACATGCAAAGAAATGGTTGGTCTGGGTGGTTACCGTGCGTGTGGGTGACTTCTCCAAGGAAGCATTTTGCTTCAAGGATTTGTGATACTCTTCCACCTTCCATCGTCTTTGATAGAGGGTTGTCATCTGCTCCCAGGATAGATTCATATCGCTGCTCACCAGATAAAGCACACTGCTACTGTCATCTTCGTTTGTGAAGGTTTGTTTGCATAGCAGAAGGGGAAAATCTACCTCTTCGAGCCATATCTCTTGCAATGCGTGCTCTTCCAGCGAAAGCGTTTCGATCTTCACCCAGTTACCCCTTTTTTTATCGGCCAGACTCAAAGCAATATTGCGATTGCTCTTGAGCGGCATCACGAAATGAATATCCCGTCCGCCCTTACATAAGTCGCCCCGAATGTAGCTCATTGTTTCCGACGCAGAATACCACGAATCGGCTAATACCCACTTAAATTGCAGGTTATTCTGCACACAGACTTTTAACATCTGGCGGCAGTGCTCATTCTTGGTCACAGAACTCTTCCGCTTCTCCTTGCCTGTCTTCGGGTCAGTATATACTTCCTTCTTGTGCACCAATTCAAATGCCACAGGTATGGCCATCTCTCCTGTTTGGTACAGCGCTGTAACAAAATTAATACCTTTGACAGAATGTCCCTTGCTGTGATCGTAATGCCAGCATACAATCTCATTCTCATCCGTATAGGGCTTCTCTTCGATGCTATCATCTATGATCAATACCCCATCCGCACTTTCAATCTCACGAATCAATGGCTTCACCGCTCGCCATAAATCCACTGAACTGAACTGTGGCCCAGACAAAAAACGTGTCACTTGATCGTGGCTGATACTACCTTCTAATAAATTGGACAAACCCGTTGCTGTGGTCGCACCGGTTGAACAAATGAGAAAATCTGTGTAGAAATCGATGATTGCTGCGGGCATCAGATTCACTCTCCTTATCAACTATTGTAGCACGCCTGGGAATCAAGGTGCGTAACATGAATATATAAGTGAGTGCAACGCAAAGAATGTTGCGAAATCGAACTGTACAATACTATTTCACCTCCGCCACAAACAGCCCTGCGCCCTTATAAATGCCGCTGCTTCCCACTTCCTTGCTGGTAACTTTCACCGCGATCACGTTTTCGCCTGATTGCAAAAAGCTTGTGAGATTTACCGTGATGGGTTGATCCCATCCCGCGAAGTTTTGGGCTTTGCCGCCCACTTGATGTTCGGCGATTTTCTGGCCATTTAAATAGACCGTGGCATTGCCGTCGATGGCTCCGAAATAGAGGATCAATTGCTGCCCGGAATGGAGCTGTGGCGCGGTGAATTTTTTGCGGTACCAGGCTGTGCCGTGATAGCCCTGAAATCCCTGGTTTTGCCACCAGCTAGTCGCTTTTAATTCTTTCCAGGAAGCGTCATTAAAATTGGTCTGCGCGATTGCCGTCGGCTGCATCTGGTTATTAGCGTCTGTCTGAAAGCGCCAGTCCGTGTCCAACGACTGATAGAAAAGTACTTTTTGATAGGTATTTTCCAGTTGCACTTTGCCCAGTTGTGCGGCGCTGAGATTGGGCAGGCTTTTGATGATGGTGACGGCATTATCATTTTCCTGCATGACCACCGAACTCTTGGAGGCGGACAGTAAACGGATGGGAGCGTCTTTGCCATAAAGAGTCAAGATATCTTTTTGCATGCCGCCTTGCGCCAGCGCGGCGTTGCTGATGGTGATGCGATAGCTGATGCCGGCATTTGCGGGAATGGTCAAATAATAGGCTGTTCCGGCTTTGACGGGAATATCGATCGCGGCATTTTTATAGAAAATACCTTTTGCCAGCACGCGGGGATCGGTGGTGGTGCGCACCTGGTAATAGGCGAAGAATGATCCCTGGCTGGCTTGCGTGCAGTTGATGTGCATGACGCCATTCTGCGATGCATAGAATAAATAAGTTTCGGGCAGAATGAAGCTGGGCGGGCGTTTGGCGGATGCAGGTTGAGTGCCTTTGCCGGCCTGCACTTTGAGGGCAGGTATTCTTCGTTCCTGCCGTTTCGGTATAACCGGAAACCGCGAAAAGCCAACGTCTGGTTTGTTGAGTATGGCGTCGATCTGCGCATCGGTGCGTTGCAGGGAAGACTTAAAAGTACTTTTAAGATAGCCCCTATTACGCAAGCGCCATTGCAATACAATAAAATTATCTTCTATTAATGCAAAACGTTGCTGTTGCAGATCTGTCATGGGGCAGGCTTTTGCCTGTAAAAGTACTTTTTCGAGCTCTGCGTAATGAACGCCGTAAATTCCTTCCAGGTAAGAATCTTCCAATCTCCAGCTAATCGTTTGTTGTTGTGCATAGCTTTCAAAAGCAGCGTCTAATTTTTGATAAAACTGCTCCATTATTTTTCCGGCATCAGGCCCATAGGCGCGACGGAGCCATTCCCGCTGCAATTGGCTGGCTTTGAGGCGGGGATTCCACAACATTTGGGCCAGTATATAATTGCCCATGGCAACGTTACTCCATGATTCCGTTCCATAGATTCTGGCTCCGCGGATGTGATGTTGAACGAGTTGGGGAAAGATAAAATCTAAGATGGGAGAGGCCGGCGGCATCACCAAACCGGTGCTGGCAATTTGATAGCGCGAGTCGCCGCTTCCAAACATCCAGGTATTGGGAAGATCATAAAAATACCATTCCGTGGGCACCACTTTTGACCATCCATCCATCAGCTTTGTAAATGTATCCCGCCGCCCTTTTTCATAGAGCTTAAATCCGTAATCAATGCTGGGAGCAATCATCGGGATGAAATTTTCCGGTAGTTTCATGCTTCCCTGTTGCGGTGGATATAAATAATCCTGATAGATATATCCCGCCAGGCGGCCCTGCGGATATTCCTTTGCCACAATTTGTGCCACATCATGATAGAACTTGAGCACCAGCGGTGTGACGCTGGGAAATTGCGATCCGGGCGGCGCGGGATCATACAAGGCTTTGCTGGCGGGACTTTCGCTCCAGTCGCGCATGTCGGTGGGTGATAGTGAAAAGGCGGTAAGATCGGGATTGGCTTTTAATTTCGTAATAGCATGTTCCGCGAAATAACGCACTAATTCGGTATTGGTGGTTTCCAGTTTATACTGAGAACCTTCGGGATAACGGGAACCATTAACCAGGGCAAACCAATCTGGATGTTCCTTATACATACTGCGCGGCACCACTTTGGACCAGCTATGCTGATAATCCATGTTCATGGAATAATAGCGCAATTTCTGATACTCCTCCCAACTTTTGACGGCGGACAAGTCTTCCTGGATATAGGGTAACTGGCGTAAATTGAACGCCGGTACTTCCATGTCATTAATGGTGGGCAGCGTGAGGGATATAGTTTCCGGGACGTCGCGCCCCAGCTCTCCTGGCATTAGCCACCGCACGTTGAGGTATTTTTCCAAAAAGGTATATACGCCATTAGCGGTGCCTGTACTCATGCCACCGTTTTGGGTGTGCTGGCTCCCCAGAGTATCGGGCCCGATGATAAATAAATTGCCAGCATGCGTAACGATTTTAAACCCTTCATCTGCGATCCCACTGGCATTAATTCCTGCCGCGGTTGCCTGCTGTGTGGCGCCCAGACTGATGATATGAGTGGCGTGGACATCGACGGCGTTGTCGTTTTTAATATCTATTTTAGCCCCGGTGGCCAGAAGGATATCGGTTTGTAATTCGCGCGCAGCATTACTCAATGTAAAATGTTTTTTCTGTGGCACTACGATGGTAAAAGTACTTTTACCATTGCTTGCGATGACCATTTCATTAGCTGCGTAAACGGGGATGGTGAGGAAAAGAATGGCGATCAGTAAAAAGTACTTTTTAATCATTGTTGGGGTTAAATGCTCCATGGTCATTTTTCAGATATTCCGTATAAACCTTGCGATTATTCAGCCATTTTACATGGCCATCGGCAAAGCCAACATTCACGCCATCCAGATGCCGGCCGCTCATACAGTCGTTCACATAGCGTGCATAAAATGTGGCACTTGCGGCCTGATCGCCGGGACAGGTGGAAGTATTCAGTGATTTGATTTTTCCGATGCCGGGAAGATAATCCGTGTGGTAGGGATCATCGATATGCGCTCCGGGAATGCGCCATTCGCCATAATCCATCATCATGTAGACATTTGCTGCGGCCTCAATGGCGGCAATTTTCAACGGGATGCCGCCTCTCCACACTAAGACGGATTGATTCGCGCCATAATTCCCATAATACATACTTGTGCTAACTCCGGACGGGCAGTTGAAGACTTGTTGACTCTTGATGTAAGGTTGCACTATTTGAAACCAATAGAGGTAACCAGTGCCATTGGTTTGCTGGATATTGGGGTAAGTTTCATCATAATCCTGCACATACATCATCACTCCCAATCCCAGTTGTTTGAGATTGCTCATGCAACTGGCGCGCCGGGCGCTTTCGCGCGCCCGGGCGAAAACAGGAAATAGGATTGCCGCCAAGATACTTATAATAGCGATGACAACAAGAAGTTCTATCAGTGTGAATGCTTTTCGTTTCATGTTTCTCCTCAACTATATAATTTGTGTTCACCCGCTAAAAGTACTTTTGTAGGCGCCACACATTTATTATACCCCTTTAGTTTTCATCTCAAACGCAAAAATACTCTCACGGGCTATGATTTTCTACTTATCTTCGAGATGCGCCGGGAGATGATTAGGAAAAGTACTTTTAAGATGTTTCCTTTCGTACTTGATGGCGATATTCCAACGGCGTGCATCCCATGCGGGCGCGAAATAGGTTCTGAAAATAGGTAGAGGATTTATAGCTGACTTTATTGGCAACTTCTCTGACAGTCAAATCGCTATCACGCAAAAATCGACACGCTTGTTCCATGCGATAGCGGGTTAACAAATCCGTGAAATTGATGCCATTTTTATGCATCTCACGGAAAAAATGAGAATTGGACATATATACATGACGAGCAACGTCTTCGGTTTTGATCATTCTGTGGCAGTTGGCTTCGATATATTCCTGCACTTCTTCGGTGAAGCTGGTGGGAGACCGTTTAACAGGTGGCAATTCCTGCGGATTAAGCGGCGCGCAATTGCCCATCTCAATTTCACGTGCCGCCACTGCAAAAAAAGCCGTCAGGCAACTATTGCAAATTAGCTCCGCATCAGTTTGACGAGCAACGGCTTCTTCGACGGCCTGCGTCAGTAATTGTGCCAAGGTTGTATTCGTGATCAGAAAATTATCCGCCGCCGCATTAATATGTTGACTGCCGCGGCTGGTAGTTTGCCAGAATAAAATCCCGTGGCGATAGGCATAAGCATGCACTAACACACAATAACCGTTTTCCCGTTCCTTTCCTTCCAGGAAAGGGCCGAATTGTTGATGCGGCATTCCCGGCGGAATGAGAAGAAAATTACCTTCGCCGCAACGCACGATATATTTTCCATGACGATGGCTGGCCATGCCGCTGACCACACAGGAAATGCGTGGCACGGTGGTTTCCTGAAGATTATCTTTCGGCCAAAAGGCCGTATAAAATCGCTGATTGCCATGCTTGCGGCGCGCCTTAATGACTTTCCGCTCACCAACAAGTTCGCGGGTTGCGATTGTCACGCCATCCGGCAAATCCGCCGCCTGCATCACCAAACGCGTCACGATCAGCCGCCGCTGCGTGAAGCTGGGGGTTGTCCAGGGAATAATCTTAGAACGCAAAAGTTGCACTATCGATTTCATAATCTCACAGAACAAGTCCAAGTCCTCTTTGCATCAAATAACAGAGCAAAAGCGATGGAAGGAAGCAGTGGTACATTATAACTGTGGATGAAGTTACGGAGATTATTTTTCATTGACAACTATGACAAAATTCCACGCAAGTAAAGGTACTTTTATCTTTTCAGTCGAAACACGCCGCTACCAATTGATGGCAATGTAAACGTTATTTTGCCGTCGTGAATAGTACTGTTGATCTGCCCCTGATTCGCTTCTTTAATTTTCCAACTATGAGGCAAAGTAAACGTAATATCCTTTTCTTCGTAATAAGGATTGGCCAGTAATATCAAAAGTTCATTGCCATTTTGCCAGGCGGCGACTTGCACATCGGCATTTTGGGGGACATCTAAAGTGACTTTGTTATCTTGCAAAATCACCGGAATGATGGCATCCATTTCCTTTGCCATCGCGGAGGTGTCCGTCCAACGGCGATGGAAAAGTTCCATGTTGAAAGTACTTTTATCACGTGGATACTTTTCATACATCATGCCATAATAGGAATACCAAATTAACCCTTTCGCGCCATTGATAATTGCCTGAAAAGCCTGATTGCGCATTTCGTTCAACGAAGGAAATTGCGACTTTTGATCAGGAAAATACGTTGATAAATCAAAAAGTTGTGGGACGATCCATAGACCTTTCATTGCTCGCGCAGCATTTTGTGCGACACCGGTTTTGACGGATGTACTCGACAAATCATCACTCCCCACAGGATATGGATCGATTCCCAATACGTCCGCTATTGTGGCGTTGTTTTCAAGTTCCTCCATTTTATTTTGCACTTGATAGGCAGGATGATTGGGATCGAGTTGCTTTACCAGGTTATACATTTTTGTCATTTTGGTCATCCATTCACGTCCCATTTCATCGTTGGTGTACCAAGCAAGAAGCGCCGGATTGTCACGCATCATTTCGAGATGTTTCGCAGCAACATCAAAAGCTTCATTGCCATAACCGTGTTTGCCCGGATACATGTCCTTCAATGAATAAATCACTTTGAGACCCCTTTTTTGCGCATTCTCCATGTAGGGTTTCATGTCAGCTTGAGGATCTGTTTTGCCTCCATAATAATAACTGAGCACAGTATTAAATCCACCCTCCGCGATGCGTTGTAAATCCAGATCGCTGTCTGTATCTGCGTTGATAAATACTCCCATTGGAAAAAAGCGTTTGCCGTTTGCTATCGTGAAACCCTGTGCATCAATATAGACATTCGGCATCTTTTTCACAACGTGAATAGCGTGCGAATCTTGAAGAACTTTTTCACCATTTGGATCCGTAATGGTTTGTTGTAACGTGTAATTACCGACGCCCAAATGAGGAGGAACATCCAGCACGATTTCCGCGCTTTCTTTGGTGGGCGCAACTTCATTTGAGGTGTGTAAAAGTACTTTTCCCTGGCTATCGGTAAGTGCATTTACAACTTTAACCGGACTATTTTTCCAATCAGGCTGCGGATGAATTTGTATTTGAAATTTCCATTTTGTTGTGTCGCCTTGCAGCACTGTTCCGCGATAATTCGGATAGATTAAATATGAGTTAAACGGCGCAGGTTGTTCCACGCGCACTTCAACGTCATCAAACCACACTTTTCCCTTCGCGCCTTTGCGTAAATAGAGGCCAAGGGATGTATTCGTTGCGCCAGGAAAAACATAAAATTCCCCTTGTATTTGCGTCCAATCAAACGTCCCTGTTAAGCGTCGCGGATGGGTCCCTCCCAAATAGCCTGAACTTCCCGTGCTTTCGATGAATAACGAAGCGCCCTCGGAAGATTTCTGTGCTTTGACACCTTCTCCTTTAATCCATGCGCTAAAATGTAAGCGCTGTCCCGGTGTTACCTTTAATGTTTGCTTAAATAATTTGTATTGTTTTGCATTCGTATTGGAATAGAACAGACTTTTCGATCCGCTGCGCGAAAAATCGCCGACCACCTTGGCAGTGTTAGCGGGAATTTGCCAATGATCAGAGCCGTCCTCAAATCCAGCATTTTGCACTAAATTCGCGCCCAGAATAGGTTTCGTTATTTCCTGAGCATAAACAGGTAATATCGATGTTATCAATATTGATATTGCAAGGTAAAAGTACTTTTGCTTAATAATTATAATTTGAGAGAGTCGTTTCATAATGGATTTTTGGATATTAATCATTCTCGGGCTTAAACGCACCGTGATTGGGCGCCATATATTGAGCGTAGACGGCAGAAGACTTGAGCCACTTTGCATGACCGTCCGCGTAAGCCATATTAACACCGCCGAAATGCCGGCCGCTCATGCAATCATCCTTACCAGGATTGTAAAAGGAGTTGTTGATGGAAGGGCAACTGCTGGCGCTAAGATGCAAAACTTCCCCGATGCCCGGCAAATAATTCCCGTTAGAAGGATTGGGTATATAGGATTCATTTGCCCCTGCAAATAAGTACGAACCGAAATCCATGATGAGAAACGTACTTGCAGGCGCATTCACCGCGGACATCTTCACCGTGTCATAGCGAAGCGGATAATAGGGCATAATATTCTGATTAGCTCCATAATTCCAATAAAGCGTACTCGTGGATGAACTTGAAGGGCATAGAAAAATTTGACTACTTTTTACATAAGGTTGAATATACGTCGGCCATTGGCTTCTGGGGCTACTGCTATTGGCGCAGACAGAAGTGGTACATTGATCCGCCCGTGGATATGTTTCATCATAATCCTGAACATACATTATCAAACCCAGTCCAATCTGTTTCATATTGCTTAAACAACTGGCACGTCTGGCGCTTTCGCGGGCACGTGCAAAAACAGGAAATAAGATTGCTGCAAGAATTGATATTATGGCAATAACAACAAGAAGTTCAATGAGTGTAAATCCAAGTTTCCGGATTGAACCCGAATGAATCCCGGTCATCTGATGCCTCCAAAAGTACTTTTTCATGATTCTATTATACCACCGAAATAATTTTGAATAACGCTATGATAGGACTTTATTTGCTATTATCAGTCTTTATTTGGCGTTTGCGATATTCATTGGGAGAACATCCGAATTTCAGGTGGAAATATTTGGCCAGTTGAAAGTACTTTAGTCCCACGTGTTGGCCGATCTGATTGATCTTTAAATCGGTATCGCGCAGCAGGCTGGCTGCGAATTCGATGCGTTTCACGGTGAGATAATCATGAAAAGTGGTGTCTGTGGTTTGACGAAAACGCTGCTTGAAACTGGTCGGAGAAAGCGCCACCTGGCGGGCCACCGATTGGATGGTGAGCGGTTTATCGAAATGGGAATCAATATATGAAAGGGCATATCTGATGGGATCCTGGCCGCGTTCCGCGGGTTGATACAGCGATCGCAAATGCGATTGCAGGGCGCGGCCTTCACGGAGTTCGCGTTGCAGACAAAGCGTCAGTGTGCGCAGGATGTTTTGGGTGATTTCGTTATGCTGTTCTTGAATAACTTCATCTCCCAGCTGATCAAAGAGCGCGGCGATAAAGGAGTTTTTGATCAAAGCGCCGTTGGGGGTTTTTCTCTCAATGGGCTTGCCGCCGCGTGAGGATGACAGCCAGCATTCCAGGCCTTCTCCCAGCAAATGACCGGGAAAAAGATAGAGGACATCGCAGGCACGCTGAGGATTATCATCGGCGATATTGGAAAGATAATCGCCTTTGGGCACACCGGCGGGAATAAGAATAAAATCGCCCGGTTGGCAATGCAGAATATAATTTCCCACGAAGATATCCGCCTGTCCATTGCTGACGCAGAGCAGGCATGGCGAGGTGTTTTCGTTCATCTGATCTTCGGGCCAGCGTGCCAGCACACGATTTGATTGATGCAGATTGCGCGCGGCGCGCACCGCCACACGTTTGCCGCGCAGCGGGCGCGGAGTTAGATGCACGTGATCAGGCAAAGATTGCTTTCTCACGGCTTTTTCCTGCGCTATAGCCACGATCACCCGTGCGGCGCTTTCTCGCGTTAACCAGAATACGATTGAATTTAAGGCCTCCAACAGCGGTGTGGCGGAAGTAGTGTTCATAGTATGTGTTTCATTCCAGCAGACTTTGCATATCAGCCATAAATACCTGCCTCGTGCCATTTGCAAATGCATTAAACACCACATAACGCCAGGAGCGATCCCAGGCCGGATGCGGATCGCACCGCATTGTTACATCTGGTGAAAGTACTTTTGAGTGGATGCGCACGGCGGTTTGTTCCGTCTCATTCGCAAGATCGATCCAGCGCAACGGGATGGTGCCGTCGCCGAAAGCCACCGGTTCAAAAGTATAGGTATCCGTCACCAGATGCCGCCCATTGGGATGAACCGTGGGATGGCCGGAGCCGATTATCTGATCGCTCATGGTTTTTAATTCGGTGCCATCGGCATTTACCTGCACGAAGCGCAACGTTTGCCGGTCGAGAGTGAGATTCATGGAAATATGTTTGCCGTCGGGAAACCAGGTGGCGTGATGGCCGCCTTTTTCCCATTCCTCAGGGCCGACAGCGCAAGATAATTCCGAGCCGTCCAATTTCATTGTCACCCAGGCATAACGCACTTGTTTGGGCGCGGTTTTAAACATATTCCATCCCGGCGCATCGCCCGCTGGATACCAGCGCAAACTTAGCATCAGCCGGTCGCCCTGTGGATTGAATTTGGAATGAAAGCCGTAAATTTCCTGCCGGTCGATGTCATCCATTTGAATTTGCGGATAAGCGCGCGCGAAGATCTCGCGTATCGAAATGAGCAGGCGGCATTTGCCGGTTTGCGTGTCTGTCAAATAAAAACCATCGTCCGTCGCCGCGCCGATATTGCATCGGCATTTATCCTGTGGCAGGTTCACGCCATAGCCCGGCTGGGTGCGTTGCATGGTACCGGGATTGGCCGAAATCAGCCAGCGGCCATCCGGCGATGCGTGATAAATCGTGCCATCCATGCGCTGCCTTTCGTTGGTAAGCGGATTGAATTTCCACGCAAAGGGCTGCCAGTTTTGCACGTCCACATCGTTGAAAAAGAGTTCCTCATCGGAACCGCCCCAGTTGATATTCGCGCCCATTTGCGGTTCCCAGCCAGCGGTTTCCGCCAGCATGCGCTGCGTTCCGGTTTCCAAATCAACCAGCCAGACTTCGCCTTTGTCGCCCGGTTCGGGAAAATGCTCTTCTGACGGCATGCGAAAAACCGCCAGATACCGCCCCGACGGGCTGACTGGCGAGGTGTCAAAAAACCGGTGCAAACAGCGATCCAGCTGTGGTGTCACACACCACACCGGCACCAGTGGATCATACTTTGTGTAGCGAGGAAAATGCGCATCTAAATTCATAGGATGCAGTATCTCATTTTCGTTTCCGAACGATGTGCGAAAAAGTACTTTTAAGGAAGGAGGAGCGGCGACACCTGCTATAATTTTTGCGGGGAAATGATTATGTGGAAAGAGTTTAAGGCGTTTGCGGTGAAGGGTAATGCGATGGATTTGGCGGTGGCGTTTATTCTGGGCGCGGCGTTTAATAAAATCGTCTCTTCGCTGGTGGATGATATTTTGATGCCGCCGATTGGGGCGCTGACGAGCCGGTTCGATTTTACCGGTCTCTTCATTAATCTCTCACGACAACCGGTGGCAAGCGTGGCGCAGGCCAAAAAGGATGGTATCCCCGTCATCGCCTACGGGCACTTTATCAATAATATCATAACCTTCCTCATCGTCGCTTTTGTGGTGTTTATGGTGGTGCGCGAAATCAATCGTTTTCACAAACAAGACACCGAGCAAAAAGAAGCGGTCACCAAAAAATGCCCGCGCTGCTTTTCGGAAATCCCTATTGAAGCCACGCGTTGCCCGCAATGCACCAGCGAACTGGAACACGTTTAAAAGTACTTTTACGACTTCTGCACCAATACAAAATCCAGTGCCATGCCGCCGCTTAGATTACTGATGCGCAAGGTGTGCGTGCCTTTGGTCAGATGCATTTGCAGCGGCTTTCGCGCATTATCCAATAGCTTCCACACTTTCCAATTATCAGCGCCCTGACTATAACCGCCGGTGCCGGGTAAAAGTACTTTTTGCAAGGCGTCATTGGGATAATTGCCATCGATTTGAATGGCGCGTTCAGTCTGACTGGAGCCGCTGGCGTATTTCAGGATGAGGTGATAATTGCCGTCCTGCGGCACCTCGAATTTCCATTCCGCCCAATGGCCGAGGTTCCTTTCCCATTTGGTGATGGCTTTGCCGGACGTATTGACGCGGCCGTCCACAATCTCGATATCATTGCCGCCGCCGCCCTGCGCGGTGAAATTTTCCGCTTCGATCATGACATCTGTTTGCGGATTCACTTTCTGCAAAGCGGGCGGCTGCACATAAATGCTGCTGGAATGCGTCGCCTTTTCGCCCGCCGAATTGGTTACTTGCAGCGTCACCAGATAGTTGCCGCCATTGGGATAATCGTGCGAAACCCGCGCGCCTTCGCCGTTGCTGCCATCGCCGAAATCCCAAAAGTACTTTTGAATGACGCCCTTCAGGGTTTTGGCCTGCGCGGCAAATTGCACCACGCTGCCCTGGCCCGCGGCCGGAACTTTTGCCTGCATGGATGCGCTGACGGGCTCGGGAATTTTCAGCATTTGCTCGATATCAAACAACTGGCGCGGCGTGGTGCGCAATTCCATGGTGATGTTTTTGCCCATGCCGTTCATATTAGCCACGGTGGTTTCCATGGCATCCAGTGCCACGCGGCGCAATTGCGGATCGTGCGTTTGACGCCAGGCATAGGAGATGCCTTCGCCGATCAGCAAGTTGAGGCCCGGCGCGGGATTGGTATTGGGACAGGAGGTGTAACGAAAGGCCTTGGCCTGCGGCACCCACATGTCATTAATCAGGAAATGCGCGGCTTTGACGATGGAATCCTTGGCACGCTGATCGCCGGTGGATTCGGCGTAATATTTCATGCCGGACATCGCGATGCCAACCATGAAACCGGCGTTGCCGCTGTGCGGGGGATTATCGCGGCAATGGCCGCCGCCCAGTTGCCGGTTCCATCCGCCGTCGGGCGTTTGGCGATCAATGACGCGATCCATCACGATATGCGCGGCGTTCAAATAAAAGGGATCATCTGTGGCGTCGTAAGCGCCCATGGTGAAAATGAGCAGCCAGCCGGGAACACGCATATTGCCAAAATCATAACCGATGGTTCCGTATGTGTCATAAACATCGGCGATCTGATTGGCCGTTTGCAGCGAGCGGTTATCGCCAGTCAGGAAATAGTATTCGTAATGGCCTTCAGTCCAGGTGTGCGAAGACGACGCCACCGCATCCAGCATTCCCGTCGCGTCATAATGACTGGTTGGCGGTTTGCCGGTGACAGGATTGAGTTTGAAATAACCGCCGGTGTGTCCCACCGAATGTTCCCACACGCGCCCGATGCTGGCGGCGCGTTCGTCATAGGACGTGCCGCCTATAGATAAGTACTTTTCCGGCGGCGCCACATTGACGTGCACAGTATCAATGTCGCGGTTATGAATGGCGGCATCTTCGGCGGCACGCAAAAATCCCAGATCGCCGCTGCGCGCAAACTGCATGATGAAAGCGTGCTGCGTGTCATATTCCACGTTGCCCCAGTTGATGCTGCGCTCGCCCCACCAATCGCCAAAATTCATCAGGCCATATTCATGCAGATTATCGCGATCCTTCAGATAATTCACAAACGAGCTGGCCACCTTTTTGTTGTATTCCTGCACGATGGGAAAACCATCGCCCAGGCCCACATCGCCGAAGGCTTTGGCATCGCGATAATATTCCGGCGAAGCGATCAAAACCGGCTGCGCATTGGTGTAATCCTGCAACGCGGCGCCATTTTGCGAGCCCAGATCCAGCGCGATTTCGGTGGTGAACGAAACGCCCGCGCGCAATTTATAATTGCCGTCCATCAAATAGAAAACGCTGCGATATTCTTCGGTGGTGCCCTTGAATCGCGCGTATTCTTCTTTGGTCACAGCGGGCGCTAAACCCACTTCCAGCACGTCATCTTTGACGCCGATTGCTTTGGGATAGAGCTGCCAGAAATTGCGCACGGCCAGCGAAATCTTCTGCGCGCCGTTGTGCCATTCCATCCAACCTGCAAAGCGTTTTCCCGATTTGGTGCCGCTGGAAGTTTGCGCGGTGAAAGTGTCGTCATAAGTTTGGATCACATTTGCCGCGCCGGAAGAGGTGCCCACATCGGCCAGGGTAATTTCACCATTGGATGCGGGCAATTTAAATTGCACAACCGCGCTTTGCAGATGGCTAAAAGTACTTTTTACCTGATCATTAATCAGCGTGACGCGAAGGCGCGCCACCGACGAACCGCGCGTGAAAAACCAGCGCACTTCATAGGCGAAAAAAGTACTTTTATCGGCGTCAGCCAGTTTTCCGCGCGCCACAACGACGGCCCGCTGCGCGCCGTTTTCTTCGAGGCGCATTTCGTCCGGCGCGAAGGCGTCGCTATAGCGTTTGCCGCTTTCATCGGTCACCACAATTTGCGCGTCCGATAAAAGTACTTTTTGAGCGCCGTTCAACGAAACATCATAGCCGCCAGCGGCATTTGCCGTGGCTTGCCATTGCAATGCGCCGGTGTTCACGGCGATATTCCCGCCCGTTTGCGAGGCGATATTGGTGGTGGTTTGATCATTGATCTGGCGCCCATATTCCAGTTGGTAATTGGCCTGCGAACCATCCGCCACGAAACTGCACAAAACCCATTTGATGCTGCCATCGTGCCAGCGCGCCAGAACGCGTTTTTGCGTGGCGAGCGGCTGATTGCCGGCATTTAATAAACGCAGATTTTGCGATTCATACACCGCGCCCTGCGGCAACGGCACGCCGCTATTGACGGGCCAAACGCCGCGCGGCAACGGAGAAAGCCGCAGCGGAACATGTTGCGTGGCGGCAATAGCCGGCGGATATTGCGGTTTGCGGAACGTGAAACTTTGCACCGAAGAAAGTACTTTTTCGCCGCGTTTATTTTCGGAAGACAGCCGGTAAAAGTATTTTTGTCCTTCTTTTAAATCATGTAAATAAATGCGGTGGTTATTGAGCGGAATATCATCTTCGGAAACTTCCCTGCCCAGCTTCTCGCTTTCGCCAAAAAGTACTTTTACCTGCGCTGGCCAGGAAGTGGTGAAAGTGATGCGCATCAGCTCCGGATTTTGCCAGGGGCGCGTCGCTTTCACGTATTTAAATTCGTATTGATTGCCAGTTTTGGGGAAGAGATTTTTCAATAATAAAATGCCTTCGATGCGGAATTTGCCCACGTTGTTGGCGTTGCGCAATTCCACCGTGTCGCCTTTCTTGAGCGCCACGGGCGTTTGCAGTGCGAAGAGTTTCTGATCGTTATCGGCATCCACTGTCACAGCGCGGCCGCGTTGCTGGCCGTTGATGAAAATGTCGATGGCGGCGCGTTCGGGCGCTTCGTCATACCAGATGAACGAGGGATAAAAAGTGCCATCGCGCGGCACGGTGATTTTGAAGCTGCCCCGTCCCGAGGTAAGCGTGGCGGTGGTGTCATATTTGGCGTGTTGCCAGATGCGCCAGCCTTTCATTTCCGCGTCCTGCGGCGAGAACCAGATGTTGTTGGCGTCGGCGCGCATCTTGCGCATTTCCTGCAAGCCGCGCATGAAAACCACGTTTTCGCTCTCTAATTTCTTTTCGACCCGTTCCATTTTCGCTTCCTTTGACATCGGCGCGCCACGCAGCGTGAAAAACGGCGTGGAGCTTTGCCCCTTCAGCGGATGCGCCGTCTGCGCAATGACGCGCATCGGCAAAACTGTCGCGCCATTTTCCTGGTGCAAATCGATATCGACGCTGATATAAAGCTGATTTCCACTAATCGCCACATAGGCCGGAGGCCCGTCCGTCACTTGCCCTTGCGGCGTGTAAAGCGCGGTGCGTCCCGTGCCATCGGCCGCCCAGATCATCAAATCGATGCCCTGATAATCGCGGCGACCAGTCGTTTCATCGGCGTCGGTATTCACATACAAAATGATGTTGGAATCATCTGCGGGCACCTTGCCCGCAAAATCGATGCGCCACAAAAAGCGGTTGCCGCCGGCATTGGCAAAAAGTACTTTTGTAATGGTCAATCCCGCCAGCGCGCCTTTGCTGATAGTGGCTTTTTCATTGACTACCTTCAATTGCGCTAATTGCGCGGAAGTGATGCCGAGTTGCGTTAATGTTTCTTTTGATAACGCCGCATCTTGTGCCCGCGCAGGTACAGATGCGGAGATACAAAAGAGACAAGCGAAAAGGATGGCAAAAAGTACTTTTTTCATAGGTTGTTTCTTTTACCAGAAAATTAGTGTGTTCCATCAGCATACCAATAAACGCCTTGTGCAGCTTTGGGTGGAATGGGATGATCATTGGCGTCGCGGCTCATCTTTTTCCATTTGGCATGTCCGTCCGCAAAGACGAGATTGGCGCCATCCAAGTGGCGATCATCGACCCAACGCGGTGAACTTGGCCCTGTATAATATAGGTCAAGAATGGCGTAGGGAGATTCTCCGCCACTGTCTGCAAACATTAATGTCTGGGAAACCTTTTCCACGGATGCAATGGAAATTGCAGAGTATCCTCCGTTGATCAAACGTGAATTCATCCCATAACTAACCGAATAAACAGCATTTGGGCTTGATGTATTTTTCCCTCCGCTGCCTCCTATCCAGGGTGTTCTGGAATTACTGGGGCAATTAAATACCTGTGTACTTTTTACATAAGGATATATCCGAAGCACCCAATTATTATTGCTGGTTGTGCCATCGGGATATTTAATGGTATCACCGTCGGCATATCCAAGAAGCGGATACTTCTCATCATAATCCTGCGTGTATTGCATCAATCCCAAACCAATTTGTTTTAGATTGCTCAGGCAACTGGCGCGGCGCGCGTTCTCGCGGGCTCTGGCGAAGACGGGGAACAGGATGGAAGCCAGAATTGATATAATGGCGATGACAACCAAGAGTTCAATCAGGGTAAAACCGCGAACGGTGCCCTGGCGGGAACATTTCCAATGTATTGTTTGCATGGTGCTTTCCTCTCTCAACGAAAATAGCTACTAATGAGTATGCCTCATTTGATACGAAATCAAACGCACGCGCAGAGGCATTTCTTTATTTATTACGACAATGCTTTATTATTTCAGACCTTATTTCGCGGTTTTGCCGTGGTGCGGAGAGCGCTGGGGGGAATTCCGGTTTTGCGCTTGAAAATTTGCGTGAAAGAGGACGAGTTAGGATAGCCCACAATTTGCCCGACCTGGCTGATCGGCAGATCAGTATCCTGCAGCAATGCCCGGGCCATTTCAATGCGCCGCGCAGTGACGTAATCGGCCACACTCATCTGCAGATCGCGTTGAAAATAGCGATCTAACTGCCGTGCCGAAAGGTAGGCCTGCGCGGCGATGGCGGCGGGTTTCAGCGGCGATTGCAGATGGCTGTCGATATATGTTTTGGCGCGCTGGATGGCGTCCTGTTGCGGTGAATTCGTTTCGTGATTGATTTGAAATAACGCCGCATCCGCCATGATGGGCGCGATGGTCAGATGGGATTGCAGCCCGCGATACGCGTAACTCAAAACGGCCTGCAAATGCGCTTTCGCGATAATCTCACTGCCTGGCTGTTGGCTATCCAGTTCTTCTTCGAGCATTTTGATGAGCGGGTGAATTTGCTGATTGGGCACAAAAAATTGCGGGTGCGACTTGTGATCTTGCGCGGTGCTGTGGCAATAATGGCACATAAACCCGGACGGCAAAATCAGCATCCAGAACAGAATCGCCGGTTCTTCGCGGGGCTGAGCGCGTTCCCAGTGCAGGCTATTTCCCGAAGAATAGGGAACGCCGGGCGGCATTAAAAAGAACCTGCCTTCCGCCACGGGAATGGTCAGATAATCATTTTCTTTCCAGCCAATGGCGCCGCGCTTCAGCGCCGAGCGCGTGATGCCGATCCGCCAGTCGATCTCGCCTTCCACCACCGCCACCAGACAGGGATAACGCACCGCGTGCACACGTTGTTCATCCCATTGATTCAAATAAAGCGGCGAGCGCGAATGTTGGAGATCATCGAGCGGCTGGCCCGAATGCAGCGAAAACTGATATTGCTGGCGCGCCAGATTGGCGGGCTCCATCAACAAAATGGGGTTTTCCAGATGCGCCGCCAGCGGAATCAGCCGTTCGCTCAGCATGCGCATTAATAACCGGCGAAGCTTGTCAGGTGAAGTCATGGCGATTGGCAATAAGCAATTAACAATGAGCAGTATAAAAGTACTTTTGTGGCTGCGGCGTCCCTGCCGGAGTGAAAAGTACTTTTATCTGTTACAGGAAAAGCGCGCCACCTCATCCAGTGATTGCGTGATTTGGCAGGGGGGCAATGATTGGAGAAACAGTTCGCCGTATTTGCGGGTGCGCACGCGCGGATCCAGAACGGCAACCACGCCGCGATCGTTGGCGGAGCGGATGAGGCGGCCAAAGCCCTGGCGGAACATCATCACCGCTTGCGGCACCTGATAATCCATAAAACCGTTTTTGCCATTCTTTTCCAGAAATTCGGTGCGCGCTTCCACCATCGGATCGCGCGGCGAAGCGAAAGGCAATTTGACGATGATCACGCAACTGAGCGATTGCCCGGGAATATCGATGCCCTGCCAGAAACTGGTGGTGCCGACCAGCACCGGCCGCGTTTCGGTCTGAAACATTTCCAGCAGGCGCGAACGGGATGCTTCGCCCTGGCGCATCACCGCGAAAGGCGCCGGCAGCAATTCGGTCAGCGCATCGGCAACATGTTGCACCGAGCGATGACTGGTGCAAAGCACAAACGCGCCGCCCTGCTGCAAGGGCAATAATTCCGCGGCCACCTGCGCGGCGGCGGCGTCATATCCGCTGTCGTCGGCTTTGGGATTGGGCATGCGCGCCGGCAAATAAACCAGCGCCTGTTTGGCATAATCGAAGGGCGATCCCAGAACCGCGGTGCGAACGGAGTCATCCTCCAGCGGCGCTAAACCCAGCCGCGTGGTCAAATAATCGAAAGTGCCGGCCGTGGTCAAAGTCGCCGAGGCCATGGTGACCGAGTTGATTTTGCTGAACAGCATTTCCTGCAGAGACTCGCCGATATCGATGGGAGCGCCGCACAGCGCAATGCGCGGCGTGGCCGCAGCGCCCGGAGCTGCCGCCGAACGCTGTAATAATTGCGCCCAGTAAACCCAGTTTTCCTGCTGTTGCAGCAGCAGCATCTCCAAAGTACTTTTTAGCGCGCCGCAGCGCTGGGCATAGCCATCAAATTCGCGCGCGCTGCCTTCATCGTTGTCTTCCACCATGCGCTTGAAGCGCATCAACATTTGCTCCAGCCGTCCCAGGGGTTCCGACAAATCGTTAATGACCGGCAATGGTGAAGTGAGGCGGCGCGTGGCGTTGCTCTGCGGCGAAAAGTGCAACGCCCGCAAGAGTTGATCGAAAAAGCGCCCATTGGCCTCTTTGGCCGCCGCCACGGCATTGGCAAATTGCTCCTCTTCATTGCGCTTGCCGCGCAGCGGGCTGCCGCTTAACACGTTGCGCGAACCGCCCGATGGCCACAGCCGATTGAGCAACCGTCCCACCGCATAATTGGAAATTTCTCCGCCCAGATACGCCGTGGCCACTTCCTCTACTTGATGTGCCTCATCGATAACCAGCGCATCGAAGCGCGGCAAAATCACCCCGGCATCATTGCCGCCGGAGGCCAGATGGGCAAACAGCAGATGATGATTCGATACCAGAATCTGGGCATTTTCCTGCGCCCGCCGCGCCTTGTAATAAAACGATTTGTCATACAGCGGACAGGCTTTGCCGAGGCATAAATCGCTTTCGCGATTAATTTGCGACCACAACTGATGGCGTGGTTCAAAGGGCAAATCGAGCAGATGTCCGGCGTCGCTGTGGCGGGCATATTGCTGGATTTCCTCCAGTTCCTGCGCTTCGCCGGGAGTGGCAAACAAACCGACCGAATCATATTTGGCGAGACGGCGCGGGCAGATGTAGTTTTGGGTGCCCAGACATAGTGCGAAATCAAATGGCAATCCCAGCTTTTCGGTAAAAAGTTGCTGGAGGAAGGGCAGGTCTTTTTCCACCAATTGTTGCTGGAGAGTTTTGGTGTGAGTGCTGATCAAAACGCGTTTTTTCTCGTGCAATGCCCACAAAATGAAAGGCACCAGATAGGCGTAACTCTTGCCGGTGCCGGTGCCCGCTTCCACCATGAGATGCGACTCATCCTCGATGGAACGCACTACTTCCAGCGCCATTTCGCCTTGCTGCGGACGTTCCTCATAATCGCGGTGATGCTGTTGCAAAGAAGTGGATAAGACACCGCCCGGCGCAAAGATGCTATGCACCACAGCGCGGAAATCGCCGCCGCCCGCTTCCAATGTCAGACGGCCAGATTCCGATGCGGGGGCATCAAAAGTACTTTTGCTGTCAGGTGGATGGGGAGAGGACGCTTGTTTCGGCACGGCGTAAAGTGTACTAAAATTGCTTGTAGTTCTATTTGAAGGATTCGAGCGATTCTGTAAATGAACGTCATCCTGAGAGAGCGAAGCGACCGAAGGATCCCCCGGATTATGCCGTCGAAACTTCGGGGGATTCTTCAGCTACGCTCGTTCCTCGCTCCGTTCAGAATGACGTCGAAAAAAATAAGTTCATTAGTAGAAGTCGAGCATGTCGTGCCATGCAAAAAAGAGTAAGGAACTTTGTCATGCTGAGCGTAGTCGAAGCACGTTCTGTTATATTTCGACTACGCTCAATATGACAGGTTCATTAGTAGGCACGAAGGCCAGCGAGCTGACCAGGTAGTAGAAAATGAACAACCCCGTCATTCCGGCACAGGCCGGAATCCAGTAGGGGCTTGGCGCGCCAAGCCCCTACAACATACGCAATTGCGCCGGAATGACGAATGGAAAGTTCAGGAGTAGGAGTTGAGTTAGGCTCCTTTTTAAACCAGAAACTCTTATAATCACATTTCCAATGCCAGTTATCACTTCTCCCATCAATGTCGGTTCCGGCACCATCCGTTTTTCATGGCGGCATTTCGACTGGTTCCTGTTGGCGCTGGTGTTGGTGCTTTCTGTGTGGGGATGCGTTACCGTGGCCTCGGCCACCTTGCCGCATAACACCGGCACCAGCGGCAACTGGTGGCAGATGTTGCAAGGCGCGGGCAGCGATGTGTGGTCGGATGTGTTCAAGCAATGCGTCTGGATTGTGCTGGGGATTCTCGCTTTATTCGCGCTGGCGCGTGCCAATTATCAATGGCTGATGCATCTGCAATTCTGGGTCTATCTGGGAAATCTGGCCTTGCTGGTATTTGTGCTGGTCGCGCCGCATTCGCTGGCGCCCACCATCAATGGCGCTAAAAGCTGGATTCGCCTTGGCCCGGTGGCCTTGCAACCCGGTGAAATTTGCAAATTCGCTTTGCTTATTTCGATGGCAGCGTTTCTGGCGCGGCGGCAGGATCGCATTCGCGATTTCAGCACCGTCTGCCTTTCGCTGCTTTATCTGGCCCCGCCGCTATTATTGATTCTCAAGCAGCCGGACTTCGGCACCATGCTGGCTGTGATGAGCATCTGGTTTGGCATGCTTTTCTTTGGCGGCGCTAAAATCACCCAGCTGGGCGCGCTGGTTTTGGTGGGATTATTGCTATTTGGCGCGGCCTGGAAATTTGGCATTCTCAAAGAACATCAACGGGAACGCCTGGCCGTTTTTCTGGATCGCGATCCTTCGCCGGAGGCCATGCAGGCCGGCGGTTATCAGATCAAACAAAGCCAGATCGCCATTGGCGCCGGCCGTGTGACCGGGCAGGGATGGGGGCATGGCATGCAAAACCGCTCCGGCTATGTGCCCGAAAATACCACCGATTTCATTTTCACGGTAACCGCGGAAGAGTTTGGATTTGTGGGAGCAGGCATTCTGCTGCTACTCTATCTGGTGCTGCTATTGCGTTGCGCCAGCGCCGCCATCGCGACCGATAACTATTTTGGCGCATTGCTGGCAGGCGGATTCACGTCACTGCTGGCCTTTCACTGCATTGTGAATCTGGGCATGACAATGCGCGTCATGCCGATCACGGGCGTGCCACTGCCCTTCTTTTCGTATGGCGGATCGTCCTACCTGACCTTTGCGGCCTGCATCGGATTGCTGCAAAGTGTATTGCTGCGGCGGTTTAAGACGGAAGTGTGATGCGGCGACTGGTGCAAAAGTACTTTTAAAAGATCATCCCTTTCGGCACCACCACAATTCCTTCCGGCGTGCAGGTGAAACGCGCGGCATCGGCTGCCGGGTCATAGCCGATTTCGGTGTGCGGGGGGATTTTGACGTGTTTGTCGATGATGGCGTGGCGGATGCGGCTATGGCGGCCCACTTCTACATCATCGAAAAGAATACTTTGCTGCACATCGGCCCAGGAATGAATGAAACAGCGCGGCCCCAGAATGGAATGATCCACATGAGAGCCGCTCACAATAACGCCGGTGCTGAGCATGCTGTTGTGCACCTGAGCCTCGCGCTCGATGTTATAGGTCACGGTTTTGCTGGGCGGTCCCGGTTGCGAGCGGCGGCGCACCGGCCAGTGTTCGTCGTATAAATTGAATTGCGGCGTGGAACTCACCAGGTCGATGTTAGCATCATAATAAGATTGCAAGGTTCCGATATCGCGCCAGTAGACGCCGTCGTTGCGATTTTCATCTTCAAATTGATAGGCAAAAACACGGTCACCGTCCTTGACCATGCGGGGAATGATGTTTTTACCGAAGTCGTGTTCGGTGTCCTGCTTGACGTCGTCGATGACGCGTTGCACCAGAATGTCAGTGGAAAACAGATACACGCCCATTGAAGCGTAGCAGTGATCCGAATCATCGGGAAGTGGAACAGGGTTTTTGGGTTTTTCGCGAAAACCGGTAATACGCCGGCTGGCGTCAGTGGTGGCAATACCAAACCGCGAAGCGTCGCCCAGGGGCACTTTGGTGCAACTGATGGTGACCTGGGCATCGTTTTGCAAATGGAAATCCAGCATTTTGGAATAATCCATTTTGTAAATGTGATCGCCGCTCAGCAGCAACACCCAGCGCGGCCGTTCCTGTTCCAGCGCATAGATATTTTGAAAGACCGCGTCGGCAGTGCCCTGATACCAGCGTTTGACGTTGCGTTGCTGGGGCGGCACCACATCGATGAATTCGCCCAGCAGCGGATTGAAGAGATTCCATGCTTCCTGAATGTGGCGTTGCAGCGAAAATGATTTGTATTGCGTCAGCACAAAAATCCGCCGCAGTCCGCTATTGAGACAATTGGAAAGGGTGAAATCGATGATACGGTAAACCCCGCCAAAAGGCACGGCCGGCTTGGCGCGATCTTTGGTTAAAGGGTATAATCGTTCGCCCTGCCCCCCGGCCAGCAGCATCACCACCACCTGTTGCTCTGGCGACACGCGCCCGCGCTGCAACTGCGAACGCACCACCGATGGCGCATAACGCACTTTGCCAGGTTGGACATACCTGTCCAGAGGAGAATCTTCGTTCATGGGTTTATCAAAAGTACTTTTGGGGTGCCGATTAATTAACTCATGTTACGCATCACAAATGCCAATAGCCCGTAGCCGCAGGTCTTTAGCCTGCGCCATTCCCATCAACGCAGGCTAAAGACCTGCGGCTACGCTATCCCTGCGTAACATAATAAATTGATAAGATAATTCCCCCTTTTAAAGGGGTTAGGGGGATTTTAAAAAGTCTCGCATGAAAAAGTACTTTTATAAAACAAATCGCGTTCAAAATCCCCCTGTATCCCCCTTTAAAAAGGGGGAATAATGTGGTTGCCCTCCCATGAGTCACCGACCTCTTTCATCTACCTATTGCGTGCCATCCTTTCGCGCCAACAACCGTTGCACGGTTTGTTTCAATTCGGTGAGATCAGAGCTTTTCACCACATAAGCATCAGCCGACCAGGAAGTGAAGGAATCCTGATAGCCAGGATAGGCGGTGTGAATGACCACGGGAATGCGGTGGTCGATTTCCAGCAATTTGCCCAGCGTATCCAGCCCGTCCATCACCGGCATGTTGATATCGAGTAGCACCAGATCGGGATGGGTGTCGCGCGCCATTTGCAGCGCCTCGCGTCCGTCGCAGGCCGTCAAAACCCGATAGCCTTCGTCTTTAAATTCCTCTTCATACAGCAAACGCTGATGCATATTGTCTTCGACCACCAGTAATGTGTTTCCTGGCAGAGCACCTTCGGTCATCGGGTCACCTTCATCTGAACTACATTTTCATCGTAATGGGGCGCAGTGTAAAAGTACTTTTAGAACACCATTGCGTCACGGATTAGCTGCAAATTTCACGCCGGTTTCATTGTTGGTGGCTTCGTGCAAAGGTAAGGAAATTGTAAAGGTGGTGCCTTCGCCTTCCGCCGAATCCACCCGGATGGTGCCGCCATGATCCTCCACGATGCGCCAGGTGATGGCGAGGCCAAGCCCCGAGCCTTTGATCTTGGTGGAAAAGAAGGGATCAAACACGTGCTTGATGGCGTTTTGCGACATGCCGCTGCCCTGATCGCTAATGGCAATTTCCACCTGTGGCTTGCCGCCAGCCTCGAGCCGCTGCGTGGCAACATGCAAAATACCGCCGGCGGGCATCGATTGCGCGCCGTTTCGGATAATGTTGAGCAGTGCCTGCAAGAGCCGGCTGCGATCCAGATAGAGCGGCGGGATTTGCGCGTCATAATCGGTTTGCACCTGCACACCCAGCGAGCGGATATCGGCATCGGCCAGCAGCAGAGCTTTGTTGATGATTTCATGCAAACGCTGCGGCTTCAGATCCAACTGACTGGAATTTGCCATTTCCAGTAAATCGCCCAGCAGCTCTTCCAGCCGGTCAATCTCTTCCACTATCACCGACGCATATCGCTCTACCGCCAGATGATCCTGGGGATGCTTGCATAAGCGGCGCGCGAAGCCACCGATGGTGGAAAGCGGATTGCGGATTTCATGCGAAAGCCGCGCTGTCATATCGCCCACCACCGCCAGCCGTTCCGCATTCACCACCTCGTTTTGTGCCTTCTGCAGCGCTTGATAAGTGCGCGCATTGTCAATGGTGAGCGCGGCCTGTCCCGCCAGACTGTTCAATAATTGCACATCGCTTTCCTCGATGCGATTTCCCGAAAAGGCATTATCCGCCAGCACAATTCCCACCAGCCGCCCTTTAACTTGCAATGGCGCCAGCACCATCTCCGGCGCCGAAAACAGCGTGGCGGCGTTTTCCCACTGCGCGCGGTGTTCGGGCGAAACGTCATAAGGAGGCGTATCTGTCAATAGCTCGCGATGCGATACGCGCAAGGCGCGCTGTTCATTGAGCGCCGTTTGCAGCGCTGGCAACAAAGGATTCTCGGGGTCGATGCTTACGGTGCAGATTTTTTCCTGCAAGGGGGAAGAGTTCTGCGTCTGTGAAACGTTTTCCGCCGCTTCCAGAATCTGCTGCAAGTCCCATTCGCGCCGCGCCAGTTCCTGCCATATTTGATAAGCCTCCGCAGCCGAAGCCGGGCCCAGCGCCATGGTGCCTTTCAATTGCCCGGAAGGTTCATCGGTCAGCAGCAGAAAAGCGCGGTTGAATCCCAGCGCGTTTCCGGCAGTGATGCAGGTCAGCACGGTGCGCAACACGGTGTCGATGTTCAGCGAAGCGCTGAAAAAGCGTCCGATTTCACTCATCAATTGCAATTGATGAAAATTGCGCCAGCGCGCCGTCAGGTCGATCAGCAACATCACGGCCTGCGGCTTGCCGCGATAGAACACCCGGAAAATGCGCACATCAAAAATGAGCGCGCCGTCCGGGCCGTGATAACCAGCGGGAGTTAAACGCACGCTTTCCAGTTCATGTGGCACGCCGTTTTGCGTCACATCCTGAATGGCTTTCCCCACCCCGGCTTTTTGCAAACCGGCGGGCTCGAAGATGTCGGTGAGCCGCGCGTTCTCCAGCTCGCTTTGCGTGGCGCCCAATATCTGGCACAAACGTTGATTGACAGCGCGAACCCGCCCCTCGTCATCTATCACCAGCAACGATTGCAACATGGTGGAAAACAGGCTTTGCTGAAATGCGCTGAGTTCGCGCATATCATCATGCACCTGGCAGGCTTCAATGCGTCCCGCCAGTAGTGTGCTGATCATTTGCAACACCACCGCATCGCTGGCATCCAGCGCCGCTGCATTGTTACTGGTCAGTTCCAGCACACCCAGACAGCGGTTTTCCTGCATCAAAGGGATTTCCAGAATGGCCGTGGGCGATGAGGGCAAGGGCTGGCAATCCGGACTGAGCTGTTCCGCGAAATTGCGGCACATCATGTGATGCTCGCGAGCGCTCCGCAAGGGTAGCGCACCATTGTCTTCCGGTGATTCCGGAAAGGGCGTTTCCAGAGGATGTTCGCCAGCGCGCGCCGCCGGTTTCAAATTTTCTATTTCACCCGCATTCTCTTCTTCTAACGGCAAGGGATCAGAAAGATAAATGGTGACATTGCACTGCGTGAAATGCTGCGCCAAAACCTGCGCCACCAATGGCAAAAATGCGGTCAAATCAGGAGCCGATAGCACGCAGCGTTGCACCGCGTTAATAAGCGACAAATGTTCTACGCGGCGCCTTTCCTGTTGCAGGAGCGTCCGGTATCGTTCGGTTTCTTCAATTGGAGAAGCAGAATCATTATTCATCGATTAGCAAATGGCTTTGTGCAATTAACAATTAACAATGAGCAATGAGCAAAAAGTACTTTGAATGCTATTGTTTATTGCTCATTGTTCACGGTTCATTGAAAAAGTACTTTTAGCGCGCTTTCATCAATTTACCCAGCAGCAATATCCCGCAGCAGATTTCCAGAATCGCCAGTTTGCGCGTGGTGGGTGCGTGTTCATCAAACCAGTCCAGCCAATGGGAAAATTCGTGAAGCGCACCGCGCCACATCTGCAGATATTGCCGTTGTGCGAGACAGACCGTCACTCCTTCTCCCAGCATGGCCAGAGCCAGTAGCTTTCCTGCCCATTTCATTTCAATCACTTCCATACATCTTGATGATGGTGTCTCATTTTTCACCCTTCGGAGGGAGAGAGATCACAGTAGGAAATAAAAGCAATATACATGCCAAGCCGCCGGCCGCTGCAACTATCGCTAATTTTTATCTTATACCTCATGTTACGCAGCAAATTACTTTTGCCTCACGCGAAGCCGCGAAGGGCGCGAAGGAAGAATGAGATTTTTGAAAGAGAGTAAAAGTACTTTTACTTTACATCGATGACCAGGATAGGCGGGATAATAATGTTGATTTCATCAATACAGGCTTTCACCTTCGCGCCCTTCGCGGCTTCGCGTGAGATAAGAATGCAACATGCGTAACATGAGTTATACTTAAAAGTACTTTTATCGTTATGGCTATTTTACCCATTCGCATCTGGGGAGACCCGGTTCTCAAAAAACGCGCAAGCGCGATCAGCCGCATCACCAAAGCGGAGCGGCAGTTGATTGAAGATATGAAAGAAACCATGCTCGCCGCCGATGGCGCCGGGCTGGCCGCGCCGCAGGTGGGCGTATCCAAACGCATTTTCACCTTTCGCATTGGCGATGAAATCCATGTGCTCATCAATCCGCGCATCCTCAAACGCGAAGGCAGCGTTGTGGGAGAAGAAGGCTGTCTTTCCATTCCCGGCGTGCAGGGGGAAGTGCAGCGGGCGCAATATGTGACGATTACCGGCAAGGATGAAAACGGCAAATCCGTGACCTATCATCTTGAAGATGGCGAAGAAACCGGCCGCGCCGGCACCTGCGTGCAGCATGAGCTGGATCACCTGGACGGCGTACTCTATGTGGAAAAGGTGGAGCCCGAAACGCTGAGCTGGCTGGTGGAAGAACAAAATGAAATGGGCGAAACCGAAGTCGCCCTGCGCGAAACCACACCCGACGAAATCCTCCATTCCTATCGCGCCAAACAACTGCCGCCGCGCGTGCACGTCAGCGAAATGCTGCGCAAACGCGTGGAGCGACGTTAGATGAAAAAACCGCCCGCCGACACGCGTCTTTTAACGATTCAATTACTCCTCAAAATCGAAACCCGCAATCTGCCCTTTGGCATTGCGCTGGAAGACGTGCCGCCGCCACAGCGTGCCGCCGTGCGCAAGTTGGCGCTGGGCGTGTTGCGTCATCGCACACTTTGTGAATCCGCCGTTATCCCGCTTTTAAAGAAACCCTCGTTCGCGCATCTGGATGTCGAAGTCGCCGCGATCTTCCGGGCCGCCGCCTATGAAAAGTACTTTTGCGAGGCGCCGCTTTATGCCCTCACCAACGAATACACCGGCATGGCGCGGCGTCTCAAAAAAACTTCGGCGGCGGCCTTAATTAATGCCGTCCTGCGGCGCTTGCCGGAACAATTGCCGGTTATCAAAAAGAAGAATTTCACCGGCTATTTAGAAAAAAACTATTCGCATCCGCGCTGGATGATAGAGCGCTGGATCCGGCAATTCGGCAAAGCCGGATGCGAGCAATTATGCGCCGCCGATAACCGGGAAGCGCCGCTTTGCCTGCGCGTAAATAGTCATCGGACGACGCGCGCAAAAGTACTTTTAGCGCTGCATCATCGCGGCATAACGGCGCGCGCCGGATGGTGGACACCGGATTCGCTGATCGTGGAAACCGCTGGCGAGACGATGTCGTTTACCGAATGGCCGGAATGGCAACGCGGCGAGATCATCGTGCAGGACGAAGCCGCACAGATGGTGAGCATTCTGGCCAATCCGCAACAGGGCCAGCGCATCTACGACTTATGCGCCGCGCCCGGCGGCAAAACCACGCATCTGGCGGCTATCATGGGCGAGGGCGAAGTGCGCGCTTTTGATCTCACGCCAAAACGTGTGCAACTGGTGCGGGAAAATTGCACGCGGCTGGGCTTTTCAAAAGTACTTTTGGAAAGCGGTGATTTCCGCAGTTTCGATTTACCGCCCGCCGATGTGATATTACTGGATGCGCCGTGCTCGGGCACCGGCACGCTGCGCCGCCATCCCGATATCAAATGGAGCAAGTCACCCGAACAAATTATTCAATTGGCACAATTACAACGCGAACTATTAAATCACGCCGCCACCCTGGTGCGCCCCGGCGGTTCACTGGTCTATTCCACCTGTTCTATCGAGCCCGAAGAAAACCAGTTGCAAATAACGGCATTTCTGCAAACTCATTCCGAATGGCACGAATGCGGCCGCTGGGAACACCTCCCCGACACCACCGCTGATGGCGCTTTTGCGGTCAGGATGCAGCGAAGCATATAATCACGGTTTGCAGTCACTGCCGAATTTATCGCGATAATCCAGCGGCGTCATTTGGGTGTATTGTTTGAAATTGCGACAAAATAACGCCACCGAACTGAAGCCGCATTCACCGGCAATTTCGGTAACATTTTTCTCGGAGTTTAGTAATGTTAATTTGGCACGTTCTAAACGCAGGTGCGAAATGTAGCTAAAGAGCGATTGCCCCGCCACGCGTTTGAAAGTGCGCGACAAATGCTCGCGGCTAACTTGCAAATTCGCGGCAACATCATCCAGGCTAACCGCTTCGGTTAAATGTTCCAAAAGATATTCTTTCGCGCAACTGACCAGGTAAACGCCGCGGTTTTCTTTGGGCGGCTGTCTGGCCGGATGGTTCCGTTCCATATTGCGCGCCAATTGCACCATGGCACTGTTGCACAATCCGGAAATGCGCCAACGGAAACCAGGTAATTTGAGTTCCGCTTCTTGCCGCATTTGCGTCAATGTCTCCATCAAAATGGCATCCATTGCCTGCCTGATATGCCGGTTCTCACAAAAGTACTTTTCAATGAAAGCAGTGGCCTCGGCCGTTTGTGATGACGCTTGTTTTTCTCCCCTAAACGGAAGTACTTTTTCATCAAAGGAAATAATGAGCGCCAATAAATGGCCGGGTTCGCGCGCGGAGAGCGGCTTGTAAATTTGCGCCGCACGATACGGCACGATCAGCGCGTCTCCCGCTTCCAGCGGCTGCGGCATTTCACCTTCAAAATGATGACTGCAGCTGCCATTAAGCACAAACTCCACCTTGCGCATTTTAGCCTGCACCCTTTGCCGCTTTCCCGAAATCACCAATCCGCGTTCCACCACCGCGTAAAACGGCATTTCCAAACATTCAATCACCTGAAAAAATTGCGCCATGAGATTTTATTCCGGAATGCATGTTATATCTTATCGCAGAAAGATAATGACGGTGCGCGAAGTCAGGTATCGCTGGCCTCCAAAAAAAAATCCCTGAAACGAACCACAGCAAAGGAATTATCACGTAAAAGTACTTTTGGCTCTCTTTGCACCAACTATTCAAATTGAAAAGAATATAAATCAGCATCCACTATTCGGAAAAGTACTTTTATATGAACTCCCGCTAATGCAGAAAGATCGGCACCATTCTTCCAACGCACACGGCGATTTACATCATCGCCCAGCAATTCCACGCCATCTTCTAATGCAAATCCTGGCAATGGCCATCCGCGTTCATCTTGCAGTTCTATTCTGATGCTGCCTGCTGCTGATGCGGAGAAATTAATAGAGAGATCGGAACCGGAGAAAATTAACGGACATGTAATCAACTTGCCGCCTTTCCCCGAAGCATGTGCTGAAACGAAACCATCCATGCGCAAGGAATAACGGCGGCATCTGTTCGGTAAACCTTTGCGGCGGTGAGCTTCCGTTAGATAAAAAGATAATTCATCGGGCGCATCTTCTATTTCTGCGGGTGTCGTCAACATGCCCCACGCGGCAAAGTTATCTCCATAAAACCAGTTATTCCTGGTTCGTAATCCCGGGCGAATAAAGGCTTCCGGCCAGCGGTGAAATGAAACGCCATCGCGGCTTGACATAAATTGGGTATCGGTTAATGCTGTGCCAATTCGTTGGCCACCGGCCGCAGTGGGATTATCTTCCGGCTCAGCGCCGTTTTCGCGGATTAATTTCTTGCGCCGTTCCACTTCCGGCAAATCCTCAAAAGCCTCGCTCCAGGTTCGTTGCACATAACGCGCCGGAAACGCCACCAATAAATGCGGCGCGCGAAAGTAAGGCATGACATTATTGGTATATAATTGCTCCGGCGCTATTCCAGGCTGCTGCAAGCGCTGGCCGTCGCCCCAATTCAAGAAATCATTCGAGGTATATGTCAAAATATCACGATAGGTATTAAGCGGCCCTTCCAAAAAAGTCGCCCGGCGATAAAGCCGGTATTGCTGATGCACGCTGTCCCAAAACGCTAAATTTTGCGAATCAAAACCGCTCTTTTCCGTGCCCGGTTTCACCACAAATTCAGGGCTGAGCATTGACCAATGTAAGCCATCAGGAGAAACCAACGCCAATAAGCCGTTGCCGCCCAACGCTGGTTTGCCCAAAATACCAGCTTCAGCGATAGCTTTATAGCGATGCTCCGGCGGGCAATTAGGATTAGCGTCTTTGAAAGGAGAAAATCCGCCCACGCCCAAACGGCTTTTGCCATCTTCCATCCAGACAATGTTATTCTGCGAACTGCCTTTATATTCAAAAAGATCGAGAATAGGTTTTTCCCAATGAATGCCATCCTGGCTGTAAGCAAGACACACGCGATCCGGACGCTTGACAACTTTTCCATCGATCCGCTCATTATCGACGAGTGAATAATACATGCGATAATGATCGTCATCCTGAAAAACCGTCATGTAGCGATAGGGATGTTCGTCTTCGATTTCGCGTATGATTTCGCGCGGGATGGGATGATGTAAACGAAAGGAAAGATCGCCAAAAGTACTTTCGACTAATGCTTGATCCGTGAATAGTTCACGTCGGGAGCTTATATTGGTAATGGGCATAATTTGTACGTAATATCTCTTTAAAAAGGCTATTGTGTACCCATAAGTCGCTGTAGTGTCATTTCTCCGCTTCGCTCGTTCCTCGCTTCGGTCGAAATGACACCCTTGCGAAAACGGTAGTTTCAAAAAGGGAACTTTCCCCACAAAATACGCAAGTTCTATCCGTTACATTCAAAAACCTTGCTTTTGCAGCAACAATTTTTCATCCCAAGATGAATAGCGGCCGTTTTCTAATATATCTCTTTTCATGTAATTCAACGCAGTGGCAGTTACTTGATCATCATTGATTTTGAGATCAAAAACCAATTCCTCATTATTGGCTGTTTTTAGCCACTGCAATAATTCTTCCCATTTTTGTTCGGCATGCGGCGTGTAAAGATATTTTGCTGGTTTACCGGGTTTAGTTTTGGCTACGCCATGTTCCATTTTTAATACCAGGATCTCACTGATGCGCTTGCTTACTTCATAGCCCGCTTGCGCTCCTGCAAAGCGCTTTTCGTAAGTAGATTGTCCTTTCACCATTTTTTGCGCTTCATCGATATAACCACCCAACTCTTTAATCAGCTCCGGAGAACACAATACATGCATACCGCGCCCGCCGCTCGCAATGCCGCCTAAAACTCCGCTACCGATATTAGAATTCATAAATACTTCCATCCATTTTTCATAATACGCTTTCATGGGTTTCGCGGCTGGCCCGTAATAATTTGTATAGAACAAATCCATTTCCTTTTCCAAATCAAGATCGGGATTCCATTGTAATTGTAACTTGAGATAAATCAATAACACCTGCGGCCCCCAGTTCGGCTCAGCGGGCCAGACAATTCCTTCGATACCCATTTTTTGATATGTCTTCACGCGATCTTGCAGAAAAGGATACATCGGCACCGGGCCCATCCAACCATAGGGATCGTAATCATATGTCCATAAATTATGGGGAGAGAATTCTTTCCAATCCTCCAGCAATTTCATAAAACGCGCATTCTGCGGGCTTTTGGGATCTTCCATTTTCTTTGTCCAATCGCTCCACGCATTAATGTTACATGGCGCCACAATAATGTTCGGCTCCAGATGATCCACAATCGTCGGCACCTGCGTATGAGAACTATAGGCATATAATCCCAACTTTACATCGGGAACTTCTTTCGCTACTTTTTTAGCAACAATATTCGTAAAGGCAAATACGCGATTCGACATCAAGGTGGGATTTTTAGGATCATCCATTGCAATACACAAAGGGCAAGTGCACATGCGCCTTCCCAGCTGAGTGCCATCTTCGGGGCCAACACCAATACTGTATTTCTGTGGATTTGCTCGTGCTTCTTTGATGACATTTTGAGCGAACACTTCTTGCAGCTCTGGATTCCCCAAACACAATTGAGGTGTGCGGCCGGTTCCGGGATTGCCGCGAACCCCATCGATCAACGCAAAATATTCGGGATGACTTTTGAGATATTGGGCAGGCGGAATAATTTTGTCATAGGAATGACCAATGCCCAACTGCATATCACCGCCCAAATCCGCTCTGGGTGAAACGTTTCTTTCAGTGGCGCGCTGCCGTGCGTTCCACGCCACGGTAAGTGCGAATACTTCACTTCTCTTTTTTTCATCCTCTAAATAATTGGTAAACCGCATGCCGCAGCGACCTATAAAAACCGGCGGATTGGAAACAGTTTTCCCCACCGGCAATTCAATCGTTTCCATTTTCGGAATATGCCATCCCCACGATTCCGGTCGATACCAACGCACACCTAATGCTTCCAAAAATGCATATACACCATAAAGCGTTCCACGATCATTAACATACACTTTACCATCGGCATTTTTGACAGGAGGTTTTCTGCCTCCAACAATCACTAAGCTATCCGGCTTA